>OIYO01001222.1_pt1 | contig 15197 bp, 9 predicted proteins | sample 1588191 | NCBI WGS metagenome assembly OIYO01 (sample SAMN03283275) | human gut metagenome | biome: human-associated habitat; material: feces | host: Homo sapiens | place: Peru | collected 2012 | reverse complement strand
CCAGTTCCTCAAGGCCCTGCTGCCCGACCCCGCCAGCCTTGGCCCCCGCACCAAGGGCAAGACCAACATCGGCTGCATCTTTACCGGCAAAAAGGACGGCAAGGACAAGACGGAAAAGGCCACCAAGAAGAAAGAAACTACCACGAAAAAGACCACGACTACCACAACCACCGTGGCCGCTAATCGAAAAATTCACATTTCTGTTTCTCTGCCTGCCGGCACAGATACCCGCACGGACAAGCTGCGCATTACCATTAACGGCAAGCAGGTGGACGAGAAAGAAGTGACCCTGGAGATCGGCAACACCTTTACCTACACCACGGAGAAAAAGTACCGGGGGGATGTAAAGGTGCAGGTGGAGCTGGAACATACGAAAAAAAGCGCCAAAGTCACAGTGAAGAAAGGCACGGACACCGCCAAATTCAATTTTGAAAATATTGAGAATCTGCTGGGCGACGACGACTAAGCGACAATTGGTGAAAAAAACGAAATAATCGACAAAAAAGCAGTGTCTATGCGCTGCTTTTTGTTATTATTATACAGAAACACTAAATTGTTGTGTTGAATTTCGCACGCCGGAGTGCTATAATTGGTATAGTTGTGGGTTTGCGCCCAAACTGAGGTTGTTATCTGTAAGATAGAATACAGGAGGAAATTCCATGAACAGAAAGAAAAAAACCATGGACGGTAACAGCGCCGCTGCCCATGTCAGCTACGCGTTTACAGAAGTTGCCGCCATTTATCCCATCACCCCCTCATCTACCATGGCGGAGGAGACGGACGCCATGGCCGCTCGCGGGGTCAAGAACCTGTTTGGCCAAACGGTCAAGGTGGCGGAGATGGAGTCTGAGGCCGGTGCCGCCGGCGCCGTGCACGGTTCTTTGTCTGCCGGTGCGCTGACTACCACTTACACCGCGTCACAGGGTCTGCTGCTGATGATCCCCAATATGTACAAGATCGCCGGCGAACTGATTCCGTCCGTCATTCATGTGTCTGCCCGCTGCGTGTCTACCCACGCACTGAATATCTTTGGTGACCATTCCGATGTGATGGCCTGCCGCCAGACCGGCTATGCCATGCTCTGTTCTGCCAATGTGCAGGAGGTAATGGATCTGGGCGCTGTGGCTCACCTGTCTACCTTAAAGAGCCGTGTGCCGTTCTTGCATTTCTTTGATGGCTTCCGTACCTCTCATGAGGTGCAGAAGATTGAGACCTGGGACTATGAGGATCTGCGGTCTATGGTGGATATGGACGATGTGCAGGCGTTCCGCGCCCGCGCCCTGAACCCGGAGAAACCGGTGTTGCGCGGCTCTGCGGAGAACAGTGATGTGTTCTTCCAGCACAGAGAGGCTTGCAACCGCTACTATAACGACGCGGTTGCCACTACTGAGATGTATATGAACACCATCAACGAGAAGCTGGGCACAGATTACCGGCTGTTTAACTACTACGGCGCGCCGGATGCAGACCGTGTGATTGTGGCTATGGGTTCTGTGTGCGACACCATTCAGGAAACCGTAGATTTTCTGAACGCCCGCGGCGAAAAAGTGGGCATGGTCAAGGTGCACCTGTATCGCCCCTTCAGCGCCAAACATCTGCTGGCTGCCCTGCCGGAGACGGTGAAGCACATTTCCGTGTTAGATAGAACGAAGGAACCCGGTTCCTTAGGTGAGCCGCTGTTCCTGGATGTGGTGGCTGCGCTGAAAGGCTCTGCCTTTAACGATGTGCCGGTGTACGGCGGTCGTTTCGGCTTAGGATCTAAAGACACCGTACCGGCGCATATTATCGCTGTGTACAACAATATGGCTGCGCCCCAGCCCAAGCCGGAGTTCACTCTGTCCATTGAGGACGATGTGACCCACCTGTCCCTGCCGGTGACCGAGAACCCGGACACCACCCCGGCAGGTACCACTTCTTGTAAGTTTTGGGGTCTGGGCTCCGACGGCACCGTTGGCGCCAACAAGGACTCCATTAAGATCATCGGCGACAATACGGATATGTTTGCCCAGGGCTACTTCTTCTATGACTCCAAGAAGTCCGGCGGCATTACCGTGTCCCACCTGCGCTTTGGCTCGTCACCCATTACCTCTACCTATTTGATCAACAAGGCCAACTTTGTGGCCTGCCACTGCCCGTCCTATGTGACCAAGTATGATATGGTGCAGGATCTGGTGCCCGGCGGCACTTTCCTGCTCAACTGTATTTGGACCCCGGATCAGCTGGACAGCCAGCTGCCTGCGTCCATGAAGCGCTATATTGCAGAGAACAACATCCATTTCTATATCATTAACGGCATTAAGATCGCAGAGGAAGTGGGCTTGCCCGGTCGTGCTTCCACCATCTTGCAGTCTGCATTCTTTGCCATCTCCGGTATTTTGCCGGTAGAGAAGGCCATTGAGCTGATGAAGGCCGCCGTGGTCAAGAAGTTCTCCAAGAAAGGCGAGGCGGTGGTGAATGCCAACTTTGCCGGCATTGACCGTGGCGCCCAGGAGATCGTGAAGGTGGATGTGCCGGACAGCTGGAAGACTGCAGAAGATGCACCCCGCCGGCTGGAAGTACCCACCGATCGTCCGGAGATGAAGAAGTTTGTCAAGGAAATTCTGGATCCGGTTGGCCGCCTGCACGGCGACGATCTGCCGGTATCTGCCTTTGCTGATCGGGCGGACGGCGTATATCCTGCCGGTTCTGCCGCCTTTGAGAAGCGGGGCATTGCCATTACCGTACCCCAGTGGGACGGCACCAAGTGCGCCCAGTGTAACCTGTGTGCCATGGTCTGCCCGCATGCAGTGATTCGTCCCATTGCTATGAATGCAGAGGAAGCGGCTGCCGCGCCGGAGGGTACCACCATGGTGAAGCACAAGAGAGCGGATTATCAGTACGCCCTGATTGTGTCCGTACTGGACTGCACCGGCTGCGCCTCCTGCGCAAATGTGTGTCCCACCAAGTCCCTGACCATGAAACCCATTGCCAGCGAGTTAGATCGGCAAAAGATCTATGATGCGCTGGTGGACACCTCCGAAAAACCGGAGCTGCTTACCAACAATACCATCGGCGTGCAGTACAGAAAGCCGTATTTGGAGTTCTCCGGCGCTTGCGCAGGCTGCGGCGAGACTCCGTATGCCAAGCTGGCCACCCAGCTGTACGGCGACCGTATGTACATTGCCAACGCCACCGGCTGCTCCTCCATTTGGGGCGGTTCCGCACCCTCTACGCCTTACACGGTAGACAAGAACGGCCACGGCCCCGCTTGGTCCAACTCTCTGTTTGAGGACAACGCTGAGTTCGGCTACGGTATGCTATTGGCACAAAAGCAGATTCGCGAGCGGCTGGCTATGGACGCCCAGCAGCTGCTGGACACCCCGGTGGCGGACAAAGCCCAGGCTTGGCTGGACACCTATGAGGACGCTGCTACCAATACGGAGCCTGCCCAGGCACTGATCGCTGCATTGCAGACGGCAGCGCTGGAGGGTGACGCCAAGGCGGCGGCTGACGATTTCCTGAAAGACGCAGATTATGCGGCCAAGAAGTACCAGTTTATCTTTGGCGGCGACGGCTGGGCCTACGACATTGGCTTTGGCGGCTTGGATCATGTGATCGCATCCAATGAGAATGTGAACATTGTTGTGTTTGATACGGAGGTGTACTCCAACACCGGCGGTCAGGCCTCTAAGGCCACTCAGACCGGCGCTGTGGCCAAGTTTGCTGCCTCCGGTAAGGTGGTCAAGAAGAAAGACCTGGCGCAGATTGCGATGAGCTACGGTTATGTGTATGTGGCTCAGGTGGCTATGGGCGCCAATGCCAATCAGTGCTTAAAGGCGTTCCAGGAGGCTGCGGCTTATGATGGCCCGTCCATCATCATCTGCTATGCCCCCTGTATTAACCACGGCATTAAGATGCCCTTTAACCAGGCAGAGCAGAAGAAGGCGGTTGCCGCCGGGTACTGGAACCTGTTCCGCTTTAACCCGGATCTGGCCAAGGCAGGGAAGAATCCCTTTACCCTGGACAGCAAGGCACCCAGCGCCGATTATGTACAGTTCATCGAGGGCGAGACCCGCTACTCTGCGCTGAAGCGTTCCTTCCCCGGCAAGGCGGAGCAGCTGTTTAGCATTGCGGCGGAGAACTCTATTGAAAAGTACAACAAGCTGGCTGCACTGGTAGACTTCTACGCACCCAAGGGCGAGTAAAGCCAAATAAAAAAACAAAGCGCTGCGGTTCTTCCGCGGCGCTTTTGCTTTGTGATAAAAAACAACCCCTGCACACCGGGTGCAGGGGTTGTTCCTTTATGTAAGGGGCTTAGCCGTTGAGAATGGCAAAGTTCTCTTTGTTGGCCTTGTACAGGTTCTTAAACACTTTGAAGTTGCGGTCATAGACTGCCTTGTTGGCCGGGTTGGGCTTATAAGTGGTCTTTACCGGGATCAGCTTCTTTACATCAAAGATGGAGGGGATGGCGCCCATACCTACGGCGATACAAGCGGCTGCACCCACGGCACCGATGTTTTGCGGGGACTCTACCACCACCACATCACGCTGGAGAATATCGGCCAAAATTTGGCAGGTGGTTTCGCCCAAAGCACCGCCGCCGCAGAAGCGCACGGTCTTGGACTTCTGATACTTGGCGGTCTTTAACTCCTGGCGCTCCAGCATCCAGCGCATGTGAAAGCAGATGCCCTCCACAACGGCGCGGATCAGCTCTGTTTTGCCTACATTCAGCCGAATGTTAAAGAACATACCGGCGGCATTGGGATCCTCAAAGGGACAGCGGTTGCCGTGGAGCCAGGGGGTAAAGATCACGCCGTTGGAACCGGCGGGAATGGTGTCAATCACTTCTTCCAGGTAGTCGTACATATTGAATTCTACCTGCTCCAGGCTGTCGGTGGCGTTGCCGTAGCGCTTTAAGAACACGCCAATTTCGTCCAGCGCCAAATGATCCTTGACCCAGCCTACGCACTTGTTGGAGGTCTCCAGCTCACCAAAGTAGTTAAAGGTCTCCGGATTGGCGCCTACAATGGCAGCCATCATCGCACCGGTATCAACCATCTGTTCCGGCACAACGGTGCCCACCCAGCCGGAGGTGCCGCTGTAAATGTGCGCGTCGCCAATCTCTACCGCTCCGGCGCCTACGCCGATCAAAGAGGCGTCGCCGCCGCCGCCGTACACAGCGGTGCCCTGAGCCAGACCCAGCTCCTCGGCAGCCTTGGCAGTGACTTCGCCCACTTTATCGGTGCACTTTTTGATCTCCGGCAGGTGCTTCATATCCACGCCTACCATATCGCAAATGGGCTTGCACCAGCCCTCGTGGCCCTTGCGGGTGTCATACAGCAGGGTGCCGAATGCAGAATCCTGGGTCATCACGAATTCACCGGTCAGGCGGCAGATGAGATACTCTTTCACATCCAGCCACTTATAGACTTTCTTAAAGTTTTCCGGCTCGTGCTCCCGCACCCAGCGGTACTTCCAAATGGGGTCCTTAACAGAGGAGGATACGGCACCGGTATAGCGCAGGTACTTGAGCAGCTTGGTCACTTCCGCACCGGCGATTTGTACGCCGTGGGCAATGCCCTTCTTCAGCTCATCGCCGGCTCGCTGGTCCATATAGGTCATGGGGCGGCGAATGCAATTGCCCGCTTTGTCTACCAGGACCAAACCCTGCATGGCAGAGCAGAAGCTGATGCCCTCTACCTGGTCTTTGGTCACGCCTACGCACTTATTGAACACATTGCGGGTGGTGCTGCACATGGCGCTCCACCATTCATCGGCGTCCTGCTCGGCGCCGCCCTTTACGCCGGTCTCATCATCCACATACAGACCGTAGCCTGCGGTGTCAGAGGCCAGGATGCGCATGGTGTCGCCGATCTCAATCAGACAGGTCTTGACCCCGGTGGTGCCCACATCGTAGGTGATTACATATTTGCTCATAAAATATCCTCCCATGGTGTTGTACGCGGTAAATACCGTCACTTCTTTTCAAATGTAAATGCGCTCTCCACAAATTTCAGCAGTTGACCGATCACCCGCTCCTCGTCCATTTCCTCCACATCTACGCCGGTGTAGAACTTGAACCGCTCCTTGTAGTAGTCGCAGGTGTAAGAGAATTGCAGGGACATCAGCAGATTGTCCAAAAAGAAGGCAAAGAGCCGGGGGTCCAGATCCGGGCGTACATCTCCCTTGGCCAGCGCCTGCGCAATGGCCGTGGTGTAGATACCGCTGGTCTCGCTCTCAATCTCCCGCACCAGCATTTGGGTGCGTGCGCTGTCTTTCTCCGAGGCGATCTCATTATACAGCCGAATGTAATTGGCATTTCGCTTGGAATGGACGCAGGTGGCGCGAATGAGCTTTTCTGCCTTGATCAGCAGCTTGTCGTCGCTGGCCATAATCTCCTCGATCACCTGGGTCAGAATACGCATGCCCCGCTGAATGCAGGTGATGAACAGATCCTCTTTGGTCGCAAAGTACTTGTACATCAGCCCAATGCTGATCCCTGCGTTCTTGGCGATCACATTGATGTTGGCGTTTTCGTACCCTTTGGAGGAAAACTCCTCGGTGCCCACTTCCAGTATGCGCTCCCGTCGCTCCTCGGAAATGCGGTCAAATGCGTCCTTGTGATGTTTATTTACCATTTCAAAAAAATTTTGTAGCCTTGCACAAAGAACGGAAAAACCCTTTGTGCAATCCGTACAAATACTCCCTCTCTGTAAAGCGTGAACCACAATTCACTTTTCTTATATTATCATTATTTATCCGTTATTGCAAGAAATCTAAATAAAAATGCGGGAAAATTGAACAAATTATTGCAAGTATCTATTTGACAAATCATTAAAAAGTGATATACTAAAGGTGTATTTTATGTGAGCGATGGCTCACGCCCTTTGGGGTGAGCGACGACTCATGAATTTTAAGGAGGAACGACCATTATGGATACCCGATTTGCAATTTCTGAGTATCTTGATGCAGCGCAGGTCACCGCTCAGCTGGACGCGCTCATCAAAAAGCCTATTTATTCCATCAGCCCGGCTGCACTGAAGAAGTATGAAGAAGAATACTTCGAAAAGAAGTGCGCGAAGTCTAAGGCGATGATCACCGAGGCGAAAGAGATCATTCCCGGCGGTGTGCAGCACAACCTGGCGTTTAACTATCCTTTCCCCATCGTGATGACCAAGGCCAAGGGTGCTAAGCTCTATGATATTGACGGCAACGAGTATTACGACTTCCTGCAGGCCGGCGGTCCCACCATCCTGGGCTCCAACGACGATGTGGTGAAGGAGAAGGTTAAGGAATTGCTGGACGATTGCGGTCCTTCCACCGGTCTGTTCCATGAATATGAGTACAAGCTGGCTAAGAAGATCTCCGACTGTGTTCCTTCCGTAGAGATGTTCCGTATGCTGGGTTCCGGTACAGAGGCCTGCATGTGCGCTGTGCGTGTGGCCCGTCTGGCTACCGGCCATAAGAACATCATCAAGATGGGCGGCGCTTATCATGGCTGGTCCGATCAGCTGGCATGGGGCATGCGTGTGCCCGGTACCATGAATTTGCAGTCTCACGGCGTACCGCTGTTCGTATTCAAGCACACCCAGGAGTTCTTCCCCAATGATCTGAAGAGCCTGGAGCGCAAGCTGATCCTGAATAAGTTCCGCGGCGGCACTGCTGCCGTGTTCATTGAGGCCATTGGTCCGGAGTCCGGTACCCGTCCGGTAGACAAGGACTTCCCCAAGGGCGTACAGGCACTGTGCCGCAAGTACGGCGCTCTGCTGGTTTGCGACGAGGTTGTAACCGGCTTCCGTATCGGCGTGTCCGGTGCGCAGGGCTACTTTGGCATTGATCCCGACATCACCATCTTCGGTAAGGTGATTGCCGGTGGTTACCCGGGTGCAGGCGGCATCGGCGGCCACAGAGAGGTTATGAAATACTTAGGCGCCGGCCTGGATAAGGGCAACGGCTCCGGCAAGAAGATTCATAAGGCAATGTGCGGCGGCACCATGGCTGCCACCCCCATCTCCTGCTGCGCAGGTTACACTGCCATTTGCGAGATCGAGAAGCGTAACGCCTGCCAGGTAGCCGGTAAGATGGCGGATCGTCTGGTACACGGCTTGCAGGCGCTGATCAAGAAGTATGACCTGCCTTTCGTGTGCTTCAACCAGGGTTCTGTATGCCACCTGGATACCGTTGGCACCATGCACTTTAAGGTGGACTGGAAGCATCCGTGGACCATTCCGCACACCTTGAAGGAGACCGGCAAGCGTCAGTCCGAGATGGAGCACATGGGCGCTGCTTACATGGCAGAGGGCTTGGTAACTTTGGCCGGTTCTCGTCTGTACACTTCCGCCGCTTATACGGAAGAGATGATTGACGACTGCCTGAACAGATTTGAGAATGTGTTCAAGAACTGCGTTTGCATCGAGGCGTAAGATTTTTTACCAAGGGCGGTACCGGGCAGTGATGCCCGGCCGTCCTTTTGGTGCTTTTGCCCCCGGGGCAAAAATACGATTTTAAGGGGAAAACACATGGCTTACGAATTAGAAGAAGCAAAAAAGCTGGTCGTTGCGGCCGGCAAAAAGCTGGTGGAAAGCGGTCTGATCGCCCGTACCTGGGGCAATGTATCCGCCCGTATTTCTGACACCCAGTTTGTGATCACACCCTCCGGTCGGGCGTATGAAACGCTGACGCCGGAAGAAGTGGTTGTGGTTAATATTGAGGACTGCTCCTACGAGGGCGATATTAAGCCCTCTTCCGAGAAGGGTGTGCACGCTGCGGCGTATCGCCACCATCCCACCGTGGATTTTGTGATCCACACGCACCAGAAGGCGGCCACCATCGTCAGCATTACCGGCATGGAGATCCGCAATGTTTACAAGGAATTTCAGCCGGTCCTGGGCAATAAGGTGCCCTGCGCCGATTATGCTATGTCTACCACCAATTCTCTGCGCAAGAAGGTAGAGACGTGCATTATGATGAACCCGGGCTGCCGTGCCATTATGTTGATGCACCATGGCACGCTGTGCATGGGCGATACCTATGAGCAGGCCTTTGAGATTGCAGACGCACTGGAGAAGTGCTGCCAGCGGGTGATCAAGGACAACTATCTGCGCCATTCCTGGGCAGAGACTTATTCTGACGAAGGTAAGCGCAACTTTTACCTGAAAAAGAATGGCGCTGTGGCTATGCCGGAGCGCATTTGTGATCTGGGATCCTCTGTTCGCAACGGCAAGACCTTTAGCTTGACCGTTGGCGGAGAGACCGTTGATGTGGATTTGGAGACCGGGCTGGGCATTACCGGCATTGCACCCAAGTGCGCCAAGATTCATAAGGCCATTTATGACAGCCAGGATTGCTCCATCATCAAGCATGTGACCGATCCGGATGTGATCGCTGTGTCCTGCACAGGTGAAGATATGATTCCTATGATCGACGACTTTGCACAGATCGCCGGCGTGGATGTGAAAAACCGCCCGTGGATCGACGGTGATACAGACGCTTGTGCCAAAGATATTGCCAAGGCCATGGACAGCCGCAATGCAATCCTGATTCAGGGCAACGGCGCCATGATCACCGGCAATTCCGACGGGGATATGCAGGCGCTGGAGATCATTATGGATAAGGGCTGCGAGGCCGTGATTGACACGGATATTTTCAATCGCCCCCATTATGTGCCCAAGGTGGAGTGCTTCTTGATGCGCACCGTGTATTTGGCCAAGTATTCCAAAGAGATCAATAAAAAGTAAGGTGCTTTGCACCACCGCCACCCATTGCCTTGCAGTGGGTGGCTTTTTTATGGATTGCAGGCCACCCAAATGCCCATATCGGCCGCGGTGCGATGTGTATTGTATTCTGCATCGTTAACACACAGGGCGGGCAGATGCTATCCGCCCCTACGGTCATCTGGTTATAATAACGCTTTCGTAGGGGCGGCAATTTGCCGCCCGCTTTTCGGTATATACACGCAAAAAAGAACCTCGCTTCATCAGCGAGGTTCTCTGTGTCTTTGCTTTTACTTTTCCAGCACCAGGGTGGTGACGGAGCGGGCAGGGAGGGCAAAGGCATCGGCGGCGGTGCCGCTGTCCGTCTTTGCCAAGTCGTTGTCCTTGTCGGTCACATAGGTGGTGTGGCGGGTGTAACCGTCCAGCGCCAGGGTGGTGCTGCGGGCCTTATCCGTGTTGTTGATGAACACGGCGGTAACGGTGCCGTTGGGGTTTTTGAATGCCACGGACTGCACATCGCTCAGTTCTTCCGGTAGGGTAATGGAAATGCGTACGCTACCCTCGTCGGTGAATTTGGAGAAGTTGCCCAGTACCCACAGCCGCTTGGAGGTCTCAATTTGATGGCTGTCCTTGTCCAGATACACCAGTCCGTCGGTGTAGCCGCCAAAGGCGCAGGCGGTCCACCAGTCCCATTCTACCACGTTTAGCACCGTCAGATCCTGATGAATGATCCCGGCCAGTGCCAGACCGTATTCCATGCCCAGGCCGCTGTCCATACCGTTCTTTTGGATCAGGTCGTACACGCCGCTGTTTTGGTCCTCGGTCATTTGGCAGTATTCCGTCAGCGCCAGCTTGTAATTGCTGCCGTAGGTGGTGGCTATGGCGTCGGCAAAGGCCTGCCTCTCCTCCGGGCTGGCCCAGTAGGAATGGAGTGCCAGCGTAGGCATACCCTTGCGAAGGGCGTTGTTTTTCAGCCAGTTGACACCGCTTTTGCCAAACATGGTCTGGAGGTATGCCATACAGGTGTCCGTGCCGATGTGGCCGCTTTCCCAGCCTTCCAGCCGGCAGTCCTTTAGCGCGTCTTCCTGCGCCATTTGCTTCAAAAATACCTTGTACAGATCCCGGCACTGGGTCTTAGAGTAGTAGCAGCCCTCCTGCTTGGCGGTGCCGTCTTCATAACCCCGCCAGCTCCATTCCGGCTCATTAATGGGAGACAGGCCGGTAACCCGATACCCGGCCTCTGTAAAGTGCTTGGCGCAGGCAATGCTGTACTTGGCAAAGTCCGCGTACCGCTCCGGCTCCAGGTTGGTTACATATTTTTCATCGTCCGGCAGGTAGTCGCAGTAGGCTTTGCCGTTGACGGTGTAAAACACCGGGGCGCTGTTAGAGAACAGGGTCACCCGCAGGTCTTCGTTCATACTTTTTGCAAGGGCCAGGGCATTTTGCGCTGCTGCGTCCCGCTCCCAGTGGTAGCTGCCGTCCTTGTCTATAAAGGCTTCTGCCCGGCGGTCCGGGTCGGTGATGGTGGCGTCGTCCTTGGATCCGGCGCCCAGGTTATAGCGGTAAATATTCAGCCCAATGCCGCTGTTCTCGTCGTACAGCAGGGAGAGAATATCCTTGGCATTCTCCCAATTGCCTACCTCCTGGCTCCACCAGCAGGCAGAAGCACCAAAGCCGTTCATTGTCTGATAGGCAGCGGTTGGTTCAATGGTGATGGCCTTGACCTGTGCGGTGGTTGCGGCAGGCTCTGTGTTGTCGGAGGTGCCGGCGGCGCACCCGGCCAGTAGGGCAGTGGTGCACAGAACAGCGGTCACTTTTTGTAAGCGTTTGGTGTATGCAGTCATTTTTTTCGTCCTTATGTGAATTTAGTCTGTAATGGTAATGCCTTTTTTCTCCCGCTGGGCAGCCAGCTCCGTTTCCATTTTCTCCCTAAAGTCGCCGGTCAGGTTGTAGAAGAACATGGGAATGGTGCATACCAGCAGACTGATGGCGGGAATCAGCGATACCACGCTGAATATACCGCTCCGCACCCCATGGCTCATCAGCAGCGGGTTGGCGGTGACGGAGGCGTTAATGGAGCCTACATCCAGGTCTACAATAATGTACATGAGAATGATAAAGGAGGTGGAGAGCGCCGCTCCCAGTTTGGTGACAAAGCTCTGAATGGCAGAGCCCATACCGGTGAGCCGGGTGCCGGTCTTCCACTCCATGTAGTCCAAACAGTCGCCGATCATGGCAAAGGCGCACACATTGATGGCGCCGCAGGGCACGCAGCTGAGTACCAAAAACGGCACGCAGGCCCAGAAATGCTGATACCCGATGCACCACATAATCAGACTGGATACGGCGCCCAGCAGGCTGGTGGCAATAATGATCTGTTTGTAGTTGAATTTCTTAAACAGCACCGGCATCAGCAGCATGGCGCCGAACATACCCACGGCGCTGGCCACGCTGAACACGGTGCTCACCAGCGAGATATTGCCTTGCAGTGCCGCCTCCTGCTCCGCGGCGGACAGACCGGTCAGGTCCTTGCCGATATAAAAACTGTAACGGGCGGCGTGCACTGCGCCGGCCTGGTACATATACCGGGCGGCGGAGAGAATACCCATCAGTGCTGTGAGCATTAAGGGTTTGCAGGTGAAGATCAGCTTCAGCGCAGAGGGCTGATTCTTGTCCTTCTTAGGCGGAATCGGAATGTTCACCCGTTCCTTGGCCTTAAAATATACCCGGATAAACAGCAGATTGCCCACAATGGCGCAAAACAGGGCAATGCACATATACTTCGTCTTTTCCAGCTCCGTGCCGGACAAATTGAACTTGGGCAGAATAAAGCCCAGTACCATAAAGAAAGCGGTAGGTACGGCAGAGCCCACGCCGTTGGCGGTGCGCGCCTTGCTGATAATGCCGCCCCGCTCGTCTGCGTTGGGCGTTAAGGCATTGGGCAGTGCCCAGAAGGGCACATCCGAGGCGGTGTAGATCATACCCCAGGCCACATAGGTAACGGCGGCGTAGATCATCTTGGCTGTGTCGCTGATATTGGGTGCGTAGAACAGCAGCACCGTCAGTATGGCGATGGGAATGGGTGTGTAAATGAGATACGGCTTCATTTTGCCGTTCTTTGGATTGGCGTGGTCCATAATATAGCCCATGATCGGGTCGTTAATGGCGTCCCACACCCGCGCCAGCAGCATCAGCAGCAGCACAAATAAAGGCGTGAGCTTCAGCACGCTAATGTAAAAGTCTGAGATATAGCTGCTCATAATGGCATAGACCATGCCTTGACCCAGTGCGCCGACGCAGTAGGCCATCCATTCTTTTTTCGGCACATGATTTGTATGATTCATGTGACCGTCCCCCTCTGTATTTTATTTTTAGAATAAAATATTCCAATACTAAGATACCATAGCCACCTACCTGCCGTCAATGAAAATGTACAGAAATCTGCATAAAAATAACCGGATTTTTACATAGAATGGAAGTAGTCAACACTGCGCAAATATGCTACAATGGGTTTGATAAGATCATCAAAGGAAGGAATTTGTATGCAGATCAAACTCATTGCAATGGACCTGGACGGCACTTTAATGCTGCCGGACCATCAGCGGGTAGGCGAGACCACCCGCCGGGCGTTGGCCGCCTGCCGCCAACAGGGTGTGCGCCTGGCGTTGGCCACCGGTCGCACCTTGGCGCTGACGGAGCCGGTACAGGCCCAACTGCCTTTTTTAGATTATATTGTATTTAGCAACGGCGCCGGTGTGTGGGATGTGCAGAACAAAAAGCGGATCCACAGTGATCCGATGCAGCTGGCGGACGCGCGGCAGATCTGCGCTTATTTGGACAGCCGCCCGGTGTACTATGAATTCTATGCCGATGGGGTGCCGGTGGCGCCTGCCCGGCGCAAGGGCATGGCGCGGCTGGACGGAGTGCCGGACAGCTTTGTGGACGAACTGCTGGAGAAAGTGGTGTACCGGGACAGTGTGGCAGACGCACTGGTCGGTATGACGGTGGAAAAGCTCAATCTATTTACTATACCGATGGAAGAAAACCGAGCACTGCGCGCGTTTTTGCAGACCATGGGCCATGTGGAGATCACCTCCTCCATCGGGTGCAATGTGGAGGCCGGCAAGGTGGGCACCAGCAAGGCCACGGCATTGGCTGCCTTGTGCAGGCAACTGGACTATGACCCGGCCCAAGTGATGTGCTTTGGTGACGGCGGTAACGATGTGGATATGCTGCGCTACTGCGGTTGGTCGTATGCCATGGAGAACGGTACGGACGCGGCCAAGGCGGCTGCCCGCTTTTTGGCGCCATCCAATGATCGGGAGGGTGTTGCCCGAGTGGTTCGGCAAGAGATACTGAAGGAGAATGCAGATGAATAACAAAAAAATCGCCGCCATCGTGCTGATATTTGTGATTCTGTTTTTGGTGCTGGTACTGGGGATCGGCTTTTTTGGTGCCATTCCGCTGATCGGCAAGTGGATCGCCTTTGTGTTGGCCTGTCTGCTGGTGGTGTTTTGCGTGGTATTCTTTTGGCTGGCCGGGAGACGAAACCGATGAGTCAAAGATACACCCGGCGGGGCACGGCGCTGCTGCTGGTACTGGCGCTCCTGGTGAGTATGCTGGGGGCGGCTTTGCCTGTGATGCAAAAATCGGGTGCCGCTTCCGGCACCTTTGCGACTGCCTATACTGCTCTGTTGGAGAAAGCCCCGGTGGCGCAGGCGGATTTAGAGCGTGATCCTTATGGTCTGTGCCGCCTGGTAGTTACCGGCTACGGCGGCAAGGACTACGGTGCTGTGGCAGCGGCGGTGACGGACGGCTTGGCGATTTTGCAATATGATACACCGTTGGCTGCCCGCAAGGCGGCGGTACAGTTGGCGCAGGACGGCGCCACGGCGGAGCCGGACAGCCTGTGCCAATTAGAGACGGATACGAACCTGACCGGTAACCTTTGCCCCTGGGCAGGGAAGATGGTGGGTACCACCGCTTTTTGCGCCCGGCGGCGGCTCCCGAGTCACCAGGTAGTCATCGCCCAAATTGATACAGGTTTTATGCTGGATCACCCGGCGCTGCAAGGGCGGCTGGTGTCTGACGGCATAGATCTGTCCGGCGACGGTAGAGCCAATGCGGCTTACGACACCCGGCAGCGGGGCGCCACTTATTGGCACGCCACGGCGGTGGCCTCGGTGCTGGCCGGGAATACAGATGAGAATGTAAAAATATTGCCCTATAAAGTGGTGCGCTTCGGTACGGACACCTGCACTGCCTCGGCGGTTTTGGCTGCCATGGAGGATGCTGTGGCGAAGGGCGCACGGGTGCTGAATATGAGCCTGAGCACCAGCCAAAATCGGGCGGGATTTGCAGCCATGATGGACAAGGCTGCGGCGCTGGGTGTGGCCGTGTGCTGCTCTGCCGGCAATGTGGGTGCACAGATCAGCAACCGCTATCCCTCGGCATTGCCCCAGGCCATTACCGTCAGTGCAGTGACGGCGGACAAGACAGTGGCGG
>OIYO01001221.1_pt1 | contig 15209 bp, 12 predicted proteins | sample 1588191 | NCBI WGS metagenome assembly OIYO01 (sample SAMN03283275) | human gut metagenome | biome: human-associated habitat; material: feces | host: Homo sapiens | place: Peru | collected 2012 | reverse complement strand
GCAGCAAAACGCTTAATTGCTTTTCCGCGCTTATCGCAATTTTCTTTTGCGTTCCTTTAGCTATATCAAGCTCCTTTGTGTCTCCGAGGTCTGCGCTTATAACCGAATAGTTGTAATTTGCAAAGCCGTAGTCAAGCAGCTTTTTAGCGCCGTTAAAGCGCTCCTTTGTAGTCTCGCCCGCCATTACCACCGCCACAAGTTCCAGCCCGTTGCGCTCAGCCGTTGCCGAAACACAGTATTTCGCGGTAGATGTAGTGCCGGTTTTAAGCCCGGTTGTGCCCTCGTAAAACCTTACAAGCTTATTTGTGTTTACAAGCTCGCTTTTGCCGTCACGCAGGCTATCCATCCAGACGGTGGTATAATCCTTTATAAGTTTGTGCTTTATAAGCGCAGAGGACATAACCGCAACATCATAGGCAGAGGTCAGGTGACCCTCGGTGTCAAGCCCGGTGCAGTTTTTAAAATGGGTGTTGGTCATTCCAAGCTCCGCCGCCCGCTCGTTCATAAGCGCCACAAAGCCCTCTTCACTGCCCGCAACCGCCTCGGCAAGCGCGGTGCAGGCGTCATTGGCGGACGCTATTACCGAAGCCTTAAGCAAATCGTTCACGGTCATGGTCTCTCCCGGCTCCAGCCATATTTGCGACCCGCCCATAGAGGCGGCGTGCTCGCTTGCGGTAACCACCGTTTCAAGGGATAGATCTCCGCGGTCAATAGCCTCCATAACAAGCAGCAGCGACATTATTTTGGTAATAGACGCCGGCGGCAGCTTTTCATCGGGATTGTTTTCATAAAGCACCTGCCCGGTATGCGGCTCCATTAAAACTACTGACTTTGCCTTTATATCCAGCGTTTGCCCTATGGCGGCGTTTACGGGGGTATTATCAAGCGGTATGTTAATATCCGATATATCACACTCGCTTGATACCGTAACCGCCTTTTTTGCGAAAACAGTCATCGAACACATACATAAAACAGCTAAACCCCACGATATTATTCTTTTCAAAACGGCACACTCTCCTTTAATAGAAGCGTATGCCGTTTTGTGTCTTATTATGCTGTCGGACAAGGCGGAAATCAGGCGGACAAACGTTAATTACGCCTATAAGCCCACCGACATAAAGTGAATATGAAATGTTAATGATAAAAGTAAAAATCCCCATTCTAACGAATGAGGATTTTTGGTGATCCATCGGGGATTCGAACCCCGGACACCTTGATTAAAAGTCAAGTGCTCTGCCAACTGAGCTAATGAATCATTTGGACAGCTCTATTATTATATCAATCTTATTACCGCTTGTCAAGAAAAATTTGTGGGAATACAAAATACTTTTTAAATTTTTAAAATTAACAGTGGAAATCGCACCTGCAATGCGTTATAATATAAAAGTATATGTAAAAAGACGGAGACGGAAAAATGCGAATTGTAATAAAAATAGGAACATCAACGCTGGCGCACCCCTCGGGGCTGCTTAATATAAAGCGGGTTGAAGAGCTTTGCAAAATTATGAGCGACCTGAAAAACGCGGGGAACGAAATAATACTTGTGTCCTCGGGCGCCATTGCTATGGGCGTGGGTAAGCTGTCGCTGCATGAGAAGCCGCACGATATACCCACACGTCAGGCAGCGGCGGCGGTAGGGCAGTGCGAGCTTATGTACACCTACGATAAGCTTTTTGCCGAGTATAACCACACCGTGGCGCAGATACTTATAACCGGCGACGACGTGGAGCACGAAAACCGCAGGCATAATTTTGAAAACACAATATTAAGGCTTTTGCAGTTGGGCGTGCTGCCTATTATAAACGAGAACGACACCATTTCGACCGACGAAATAGTTATAGGCGATAACGATACCTTGGGCGCGATAGTGGCAAAGGCGGTAAGCGCCGACCTGTTTATACTGCTTTCGGATATAGACGGGCTTTTCACCGCCGACCCGCACAAGGATGAAAACGCGCGGCTTATAGACGTGGTTGAAGAAATAACGCCCGAAATAGAAAAAATGACGGGCGGGGCAGGCTCAAAGCTCGGCACGGGCGGAATGACCACAAAATTAAAGGCTGCCGCAACCGCAAACGCCGCGGGAATAGATATGGTAATAGCAAACGGCAAAAACCCGAAGCTGCTTTACGATATTGTGGACGGCAAAAACGTGGGAACAAAATTTTTGGCAAAAAAGGCGTGAAAAAAGAATGACTACCATAGAAATACTTAAAAAAGCAAAGGCATTGGAGCTTTCCTCCGCTCCGCTTACAACCGAGCAGAAAAACACGGCGATTATGCTTTGCGCCGACGCTTTGTGCGAAAACGCGGCGGAAATTTTAAAGGCTAACGCAAAGGACGTTGAAAACGCCCGCGGCAAAATAAGCGAGGTTATGATAGACCGCCTAAGGCTTGACGAAACGCGAATTTCCGCCATGGCGGACGGTATGCGCGCAGTGGCGCAGCTGCCCGACCCCGTAGGCAGGGTGCTTGAGGATATTAAGCGGGCTGACGGGTTGGATATTAAAAAATTATCGGTGCCTATGGGCGTGGTGGCTATAATTTACGAGAGCCGCCCGAACGTTACATCCGACGCGGCGGCGCTTTGCTTTAAATCGGGCAATATTTGCATATTGCGCAGCGGTAAAGAAGCGTACGGCAGCGCCCGCGCAATAGTTACGGCGCTTAAAAAAGGACTTATAACCGCCGGACTTTCCGAGGATTATGTAAACCTGATTGAAGACACCACGCGCGCCAGCGCAAACGAGCTTATGACGGCGGAGGGGTATGTAGACCTGCTTATTCCGCGCGGCGGCAAGGGGCTTATTAAAGCCTGCGTTGAAAACGCTACCGTGCCCTGCATTGAAACGGGAACGGGAATTTGCCACATTTACATTGATAAATCGGCGGATATTGAAAAGGCGCTTAAAATAGTGAACAACGCTAAAACCTCCCGCCCGTCGGTTTGCAATGCGGCTGAAGTTTGCCTTGTGCATAAGGATATTGCGGCGGAATTTTTGCCGAGGCTGGCGGAAATATTTAAAGACCGTGTGGAAATTCGCGGGGATGAAGAAGTTTGCAAAATTATAAACGCCGTTCCCGCCGCTGAGGAGGATTTTGACACCGAGTTTTTGGATTATATAATGGCGGTAGGGGTAGTAGCAAGCCTTGAAGACGCCGAGCGGCACATAGCCCTGCACTCCACCCACCACAGCGACTGCATTGTAACAGAGGATATGGCGTCAGCGGCGCACTTTACCGCGCGGGTTGATTCGGCGGCGGTTTATGTAAACGCGTCCACTCGGTTTACCGACGGCGGCGAGTTCGGGCTGGGCTGCGAAATGGGAATATCCACCCAAAAGCTGCACGCAAGAGGACCTATGGGGCTTTGCGAGCTTAACACTTATAAATATGTTATAAACGGAAACGGACACATAAGATAAAAGCGGAGGGAATAAAAATGTCAGAGGTTAAATTCGGATTTATAGGCACGGGCAATATGGGCTCGGCAATAGCGCGGGCGGTAAGAAAATCGCTGCCCGGGCACGAGATACTTTTATCGGATAAAAATGAGGGTAAGGCGCAGTCATTGGCAACCGAGTTCGGCTGCCGCACAGCCGACACAAAAACCGTGGCGCGCGAAGCGCAATATGTGGTTTTAGGCGTAAAGCCGCAGGTTTTGCCCGCGGCGCTTGCAGAGCTTAAAGAGGAGCTTGCCGCGCGGCGCGACCGCTTTGTTATAGTAACAATGGTGGCGGGCGTACCCATAGCGCGCTACACCGAGCTTTTGGGGCAGGAATACCCCATAATAAGAATAATGCCGAACACGCCCGTGTCTGTAGGCGAGGGCGTTGTGGTCTTCGCCGCGTCCGACGGGGTGTTTATGGATGAAATAACCGAGTTCTGCAACTGTATGCGCCACGCGGGAACGGTTGATAGAACCGACGAAAAGCTGATAGACGCGGTTTGCGCGCTTTCGGGCTGCGGACCTGCGTTTGTGTATATGTTTGCCGACGCGTTGGCATCAGCCGGCGTTGAGTGCGGGCTTGCGCGCGATAAGGCGGAGGAATACGCCGTGCAGACTATAATTGGCGCCGCGCGCTTAATGCAGGGCAGCGAGAAGCACCCCGATAAATTAAAGGACGAGGTTTGCAGCCCCGCAGGTGCTACAATAGCGGGCGTTCATTCGCTTGAAAGGGCAGCGTTCAGGGGCACCGTTATGGACGCGATAACCGCCGCCTTCAACAAAACAAAAGGACTGTAATTTAGCTTGAAAATACTGGCGATAGGCGATGTTTGCGGCAGTCTCGGCTGTGAGGCGGTAAGAAAATGGCTGCCCGCGCTCAAAAAAGAAAAAAAGATTGATTTTACCGTTATAAACGGCGAAAACTCCGCCGACGGCAACGGCATTACGCCAGAAAGCGCCGAAATGCTTTTTGCCTGCGGAGCAGACGTTATAACGGGCGGAAACCACTCTATGAGAAGAAAATCGGCGTATAGTATGCTTGATGAAAACTACTTTGTGCTGCGCCCCGCAAATTTAGAGGGTGACGCTGCGGGCAAGGGGTATTGCCTTGCGGACCTCGGCTACACCTCGGTTGCGGTTATAAATCTTTTGGGCAGGGTCTACCTTGACCGCGTTGCCGCCTCTAACCCGTTTATTGCGGCAGACGAGCTGATACAAAAAGCTCGGGCGGACGGCGCTAAGATTATTATTGTGGATTTTCACGCCGAGGCGACCAGCGAAAAAAGGGCGCTCGGGTTTTATTTGGACGGTAAAGTTTCCGCCCTGTTCGGAACGCATACCCATGTGCAAACGGCTGACAGCCAGATACTGAAAAACGGCACTGGGTATATAACCGACCTTGGAATGACGGGGCCCGCCGACTCCTGCTTAGGGGTGAAAACCGAGATTATTATTGACAGGCTGAAAAACGGGGGAGCGGCGCGGTTTGAACAGGCAGACGGCAGAAAAATGCTTAACGGCTGCATTTTTGAAATTGACCGCGCGAGCGGCAAAACCGTAGGTACAGAGCGGATATATATTGAAGAAAGGAATTGAGGCGCTTGAAAAGGCTTAAAATAACGGCGATTGTTTTATCGGCTTTAATATTCTTAAGCGGCTGCCGCGCAAAGCCCGACGGCACCTCTTCATCGGCAGAGCCGCCGACGGCGGTTTCGGCTGCGGGCAGCAGAAATTATTTAACAATGCTGTACTCCGCGGCAGATACCTTTAACCCCTACACCGCCGCGACGGATATTAACCGCCAGCTATGCCGCCTTTTATACGAACCGCTTTTAAAAACCGATAATTCATATAATATAAGCTACTCATTGGCGCAAAGCGCCGAGGTAAAGGGCAAGGAGTGCACCGTAACCCTTAAAAGCCGCTATTTTTCCGACGGCTCCGCCCTTACCGCTGACGACGTGGTTTATTCTTTCAACCTTGCAAAAAAATCAAATACCGAGTACGCCTACAAGCTGTACGAAGCGCTTTCCGCCACGGTAAGAGACAGCAAAACGGTGGTTATAAAGCTTGACCGCGCCGACCCATACTTTGCAACCACGCTTGATTTCCCCATTATTAAAAAGGGGTCGGATACCCGAACCGATGCAGACGGCGTTACCCACCCGCCGATAGGTTGCGGCAGGTTTAAGCTTAACGACAGCGAGGATAAACTGATAACAAACGAGCACGACCCCGGCAAAGACCGTGCGATAAAAGAAATAAGGCTTATAAACGCGCCCGACAGCGACGCCGTGGGGCATTATGTGGAAATAGGCGCGGCGGATATGTACTACAGCGATATATCCGACGGAAATATTCTGCGTATGAGCGGAAAAAAGGTGAATATAAACTTAAATCACTTAATATATATAGGTGCGAACCTATCCGACGAGCAATTGTCGCTTAACGCCCTGCGGCAGGCAATTTCCTCAGGGCTTGACCGAAAGGAAATATGCCGCGACGGTTATTTTAACAACGCTTTGCCCGCAAACGGCTTTTTCAACCCCGCGTGGGAAGCGGTAAAATCTGTGCAAAATATAAATTTACAGGCAAATAAAGAAATAACTGTTGAGAATTTAGAAGAAATAGGATATAATAAGTTAGATAGTGCAGGTGTGCGCACAAACGGCGCGGGCAAAAAGCTTAAATTCGAGCTGCTTGTGAATAAGGAAAACCGCCTGCGCGTAACCGCCGCAAGGATAATTGCTAACAGGCTTTCAGAGTACGGTATTTCCGTTAATGTGGCGGAAAAAAGCTTTGCGGATTACACCGCGGCGCTCTCGTCGGGCAATTTTCAGCTTTATTTGGCAGAGGTTGCAATAACGCCGAATATGGATATTTCAAGCCTTATAACCGAGGGCGGCAGCGTCGCCTACGGAATAAAAAAGCCTGAAAAAAAGGCGGACGAAAAAACGGAGCAAACGGGCAGCACCGAGAGCACTGTGAGCGAGGCTGAACAAACAGAGGAGCAAAGCCTTACCGCGGCAGAGCTGGTAAGCGGCTTTTACGCAGGCACAAACACCCTTGCCGATTTAAGCAGCGTTTTGCAGACCGAAATGCCGGTAATACCGCTTTGCTACCGAACCGGCGTACTTTTTTACAATGATAAGATTGAAAACGTAAATAATTCTTCATGCAGTGATATTTATTTTTCAATTGACTCATACAGCGTGGGCGAATAAATCAACCTGCGCAATATTAAAGCAAAATAGGAGGATATGTTATGATAGCTTATGAAACAAGACTGGGAAAGATAGATATAACCGAGGCGTATCTTTCCAAGCTCATAGGTCATGAGGTGACGTCCTGCTTCGGCGTTGTTGGTATGATACCCAGCGACAGCCGACAGAAAGTTTTGGGAATGCTTTCAAAGGTAAGAAGAGCCGATACCGGAATACGCGTTATCGGAAACGCCGACGCAATATCGGTTGAGCTGCATATCGTTGTGACATACGGTATGAATATCAACGCAATAGCGGCGAGCATTACCGAGAAGGTAAAATATGTCGTTAAGGAAATTGCGGGCATTACGGTTGACCGCGTTACCATTAAGATAGACGGCATTAAGGAATAAGCCTTAAGGCTTGTAAGGAGTGTTTACTTTTGTTTAACGGCGATACTTTACGCGACGCTATAATTTCCGCCGCGAATAATCTCACAAATAACCGCAAGCAGATAGACGATCTGAATGTTTTCCCCGTGCCTGACGGCGATACGGGAACAAATATGTCTATGACCCTTGCAAATTCCGCAAGAGAGCTTGAAAAGCTCAGCGGTGCTACTGCGGGAAAGGTGGCTTCGGTCAATGCATCCGCGCTGCTCCGTGGTGCGCGCGGCAACTCGGGCGTTATTACCTCGCTGCTTTTCAGGGGCTTTGCAAAGGGGCTTGACGGTGCTGAATACGCCACCGCGGAGAATATTACCTCTGCCTTTGCTTTGGGCGTTGAGGCAGCCTATAAGGCGGTTATGAAGCCCACCGAGGGCACAATACTTACCGTGGCACGCGTTGCAAGCGAATACGCCGCCGACGCTTTGAAGGACGGGAAGGACGCCTTAGGCGTTTTTGAAACGGCTATCGAGGGCGCTAAAAAGGCGCTTGCCGAAACCCCCGAGCTTTTACCCACGCTTAAAAAGGCGGGCGTGGTAGACGCGGGCGGTAAGGGCTTTGTTACAATACTTGAGGGTATGCTCTCGGTATTTAAGGACGGTGTTATGATCCGCTCCGAGGTGACCGCAGAGGCTGAACCCGCAAATGAGGGCGGCTCTGTAAATGCCGCAGGCGAATACGAAACCGAAATAACCTTCACCTACTGCACCGAATTTATAGTAAACCGCGACCCCGAGTGCGAAAAAGAGCCGCACGAATTAAGGGCTTACCTTGAGTCGATAGGCGACTGCGTAGTGGTGGTGGATGACGAGGAAATTATTAAGGTTCACGTTCACACCGACCACCCCGGCAACGCTATTGAAAACGGTCTTACCTTCGGTCAGCTTGTTCACCTTAAAATAGAGAATATGCGCGACCAGCACGAAAGAGCCAAGCACGACGCGGAAAACGCGCGCAAAAAGCCGCCGAAGAGCGCCGACCTTACCGAGACCTTTGAGCCGGTAGAGCCGACTAAGCCCGTAGGCTTTGTATCCATCTGCGCGGGCGAGGGCATTGCCGCTTTGTTTAAGGATTTAGGCGTTGACACCATAGTTTCGGGCGGTCAGACCATGAACCCGAGCACTGATGATATTTTAAAGGCTATTGAGGCCACCCCCGCCGAGACGGTTTATGTGCTGCCCAACAATAAGAATATTATTATGGCGGCGGAGCAGGCTATTCCGATAAGCACCCGCAAGGTAATAGTTATACACACCCGCACCATTCCGCAGGGTATAACCGCAATGCTTTCTTACGACCCCGAAACGGACGACGAGGCAAACGCCATTGAAATGCAGAACGCCACCGAGCGCGTTGCCACCGGTCAGATTACCTTTGCCGCGCGCGATTCCGATTTTGACGGTCACAAAATAAAGCAGGGCGAGTTGCTTTGTATGGTAGGCGGAAAAATAGCCTTTACCGATACCGAGCTTGACCGCAGCGTTATGCGCCTTTTAAAGCAGATGATAAAACGCGACAGCGCTTTCCTTACCGTTATGTACGGCGAGGATGTAACCGACGAGCAGGCGGCGGCGCTTGAAGAAGAAATACGGAATAAATACGGCGCCAAGACCGAAATAACCTTTATAAAGGGCGGTCAGCCGGTTTACTACTATATTATTTCCGTTGAATAAAGGAGAAAAATTATGCTGACGGCTTCCACCGACATAAGGTTCCTAAAGGGCGTGGGGGAAAAGCGGGCAGAATTATTGCAGAAAAAGGGCATCGATACCATCGGTGCCCTTTTGCGCTTTTACCCGCGCGCATATCTTGACTGGCAGAATATAACCCCTGTTTCGGAATGTCCCGAGGGCGAAAACGTGTGTGTAAGGGCAGAGATAACCTCCCCCGTTAAAACGGTGAATATCCGCCGCGGTATGACCCTTTATAAATTCGCCGCCGCTGACGACAGCGGCGTAATTGAAGTGACCCTTTTTAACCGAAAGTACCTTGCCGAAAATTTAAGGCAGGGGCGCAGCTACCTGTTTTACGGCAAATTGGGCTACGGCATAACGCTCAGGCAAATGTCCTCCCCCGAAATAATGCCCGCAGAATATATGGGCATAGAGCCGGTTTATGCCGCAACCGAGGGCTTAAGCTCCAAAACGATTGAAAAAATAATGAAAAACGCGCTTGTTTATGCCGACGGTATGGCGGAGGTAATACCCCAAGGCATAAGGGAGAAAAACGGACTGTGCGATTTTAAAACGGCGCTTAAAAGCATACATTTTCCGCTTGAAAGGCAGGCGCTTGAAAGCGCAAAGCGCCGCCTTGTTTTTGAGGAGCTTTTTGTTCTGCAAACAGGACTTTTGTTTTTAAAGCGCCGCCGCAGAGCCCTTGCGGGCTGCACCGTTAAAAACAACCTGCTTGAAGAATTTAAAAAGACCCTCTCCTTTAAGCTGACGGGCGCGCAGGAAAGGGTCATAAACGAGTGTCTTACGGATATGATGTCGCCGCGCCCCATGAACAGGCTGATACAGGGGGACGTGGGCAGCGGAAAAACCGCGGTTGCCGCCGCGCTTATGTATATATCGGCGGGAAACGGCTTTCAGTCGGCTTTAATGGCGCCCACCGAGCTGCTTGCCGAGCAGCACTTTAAAACGCTTTGCAAAATTACCGAAAACAGCGGCATAAAATGCGCGCTGCTAACAGGCTCGCTTACCAAAAAACAAAAGGACGAGGTAAAAGCGGGGCTTAAAAGCGGTGAAATAAAGGTTGCGGTAGGCACCCACGCGCTTCTTACCGACGATGTGGAGTTTGAAAATCTGGGGCTTGTGGTAACCGACGAACAGCACCGTTTCGGTGTGGGTCAGCGCGGCAGACTTTCATCAAAGGGCAATAACCCGCACACGCTTGTTATGTCCGCCACGCCCATACCGCGCACGTTAGGGCTTATAATTTACGGCGACCTTGATATAAGCATAATAGACGAATACCCCGCAGGCAGGCAGAAAATAGCGACCTATTGCGTTGACTCCTCATATAACGCGCGGGTTTATAATTATATAAAAAAATTCATCGCCGAGGGGCGGCAGGCGTACATAGTCTGCCCTCTCGTAGATGAAAACGAGGCTTTGGGTATAAAATCGGCAAGCGAATATTATAAGGAATTAAGCGAAAATCAGTTCAAAGGCTATACCGTAGGGCTGCTGCACGGCAAAATGAAGCCGAAGGATAAAGAAAAAGTTATGCGGCGGTTTGCCGCGGGGGAAATACAGCTGCTTATTTCAACCACCGTAATAGAGGTAGGCATAGACGTGCCGAACGCCGCCTTAATGGTAATAGAAAACGCCGAGCGTTTCGGGCTTTCGCAGCTGCACCAGCTGCGCGGCAGAATAGGCAGGGGCGAGTACAGCTCCGCCTGTATACTTATTTCGGACGTTAAATCGGGCGATACAAAGCGGCGGTTAGATGTTATTAAAAACAACACCGACGGCTTTAAAATTGCCGACGAGGATTTAAAGCTGCGCGGCCCCGGCGACTTTTTAGGCTCGCGCCAGCACGGGCTGCCCGATATGAAAATAGCCGATATTTTTGCCGACCGCGAAACTCTGCATTTGGCGGGTAAAGAGGCAGAGGAGCTTATAAAGCGCGACCCCACCCTGCACGACCCCGAAAACGCGGGGCTGCGCGCTGAAATAGCCGCGCTGTTTAGCAGACTTAACAGGAATTAAACAGGCTCCCTGCTGTGCGGGGAGCCTGAGCATTAGTGACTGAGGGGTATTTAATCTAATTTATAATTTGGCTTCGGTTAATCCGGCTTTCCGTTCAAAAGATTCAGTATGCTTTTATCTTCTTTTCAGATACTTAAAACCGAAACGATAAATGTACAGTTTATCGTTTTGGGAACTTCAAATTCTCGGGCAAGCCGAGAATATAATCGGCAGAGACTTTATAAAAATTACATAGCTTTTTTAATTGATGTAACGGGAGCTCGCGTTTATTAAGTTCATATTGTGAGTAACTTGCTTGCTTTATGCCGAGAATATTTGCAACTTGTGCTTGAGTAAGGTCATTATCTTCGCGTAAGGCTTTTAATATTTCGTAGTATTCCATTATTTTCACCCCAAAATATATTTTACAATACGTCAATATGCTATATTGACTTTTACGTCATTTTGTTATAAAATATTTTTTGGAGATGATAAAAATGTTTGAAGAAAATTTCGACGAAATGCAATGGGCGCTTGAAGAGCTTGAAAATTTTTATCTGCTTTTAAAAGCCTACGTTGATAAAAAACACGTATTTTCAAAAGAGTTCAGCACCGAAAATTTTAAATCCTGTGAAAAAATGTTTAACGACACGGCGGAGCAATATAGCAGGCAATATCTTGAAAACACACGGCTTATACTAAAAAAACTATAAAGAAATAAGTATTTGTAAATTCAGCACTCAATAAATACGGGTTTGCAGAGATAAACAGGCTCCCCGCTATGCGGGGAGCCTGCGCATTAGTAACTGAGGGGTATTTTCTAACGTCTAATATCTAAAATCTAATGTCTAAATTTCTAAATTTCTAATTCCCCTAAAATATTAACACCGTTTATAAATTCACAGTCGTTTGCAAGCCTTGCGCCCTTATTCCCGTAATCTTTCAGTGAAAAGCCGAAACGCACCGCCGCGGAAATATCCCGCCTGAAAAGCATAAATCACATCACGGTTGCGCGCAATCACGTTTTCCAGCTGGTCAATGTGGCGCATTATCTGTTCTTCCTCTACGTCCTCTCTTGCCCAGCCCTCTTTATCGTCGTGAAGAATATAGGCAAACCGCAGCAATATTTTTATTCCCTTTTTGCGGCAATAATCAAAAAAGCTTTCAATGCTGTTTATCGCGACATCGTCTAAATCCTTTTCTTTGTAGTTGGTAAGATAAAAATAATGCTGGGTAATAAGGGGTCTGTCCTCCTTATATTTTTCAAGACATTCATCAAGAAACACATAAGGGTCATAGCTGAAAAGCCCTTCTTTACCCGATACCTCCATTTTGGTTTCCATTCTGAAGCCCCTATCGGGGTTTTCAAGCAGTATTTCCGTTTCCTTGCCGCGCAGCGGCTTAAATTCAAATGTTTTCATAGCGAAATATCCTTTTAAATTAGTTTCGGCGGATGCTCCCACCAGCCGAATTTTTTTACTTTATCGGCTCAGAAGAACCTTTCTGAAAACCGCCAGGTCTGCCGCAGTCACGCTGCCGTCGCCGTTTAAATCGCAAATAAAGTTTTTATCCTTCGTGCCCGCAGTCACCTTTTTAAGGGCTATAAGGTCAAGCATATCGGTGCTGCCGGTAGCGCTGTTTGAGCAGTTGAACATAAACTCATTCGCATCCATATCAAAGCTGCTGTATTCCTGCGGAATATTCTTTGCGATTTTTGAAAGCTGGGTTTTATTAAGCAGCTTGCGCCGTCAATTTTTGCCGCCTCTATAAGCGCGCCCGGCGTTCAGGAGCATTATTCGCCCGCGCTCGGAGTTTAACATTTCTGAATTTCGGAAAAGCAATAACGGTGATTTTAACTGGTTTTACAATGAAAAAATGATAATACTCTCCCGCACCATAGTTATGGAAGATGAATATAAAGGCGACCTTACCATACAGATAAATCCGCAAAAACTGCTTGAAACCACCGCATCGCCCAATTTTTTCAATTATAACATAGCCCTTTTTTCTGAGGACGGCGGCTGCATTTACAGCAGTATTTTACCTAAAGATAAGGCGCTTATTAAGGACATAAACGAGGTGTTCGGCACCGAAGAAAACACAAAATTCGGCGGGAAGGACTTTCTTATTAAAAGCATAAAGCTTGAAAACGGCTTTGTGCTTACCGCCTTTGTAAATCAGGGCACGTTTTTGGTGGGTATTAAAAGCATACTTATTACAACCCTTATTTTTCTTTTAATATGCCTGTTTTTCTCAACACTGCTGGCATTGGCGTTTTCCAACACGCTTACAAAAAGAATAACCCTTTTGAATAACGAAATAAACCGCGTTAAAACAGGCGATTTGAATATAAGCGTACATTCCGATTATTCCGACGAAATAGGAAACCTCACCAATAATTTTGATAATATGATACGCCACATAAACCGCCTGATAGAAGATATACGCGAAAGCGAGCAAATACAGAAAAAAGCAGAGCTGAAAGCCCTGCAGGCACAAATAAAGCCGCATTTTCTGTATAACGTTTTGCAGGCGGTAAACTGGAACGCTATTGATAAGGGAGATACCGAAACCAGCCTGATAGTGGTAAATCTTTCAAACTTTTACCGCGCCGTTTTAAACAAGGGCGATGATGATATTTCGGTTGAAAAGGAGCTTAAAATAGTTGAATACTATATAAACGTTGAAAAAGCGATTTACGGCGATATTTTTAAGGTGGCTTATAATATAGATGAGGGCATAAAAAACTGCCTTGCCATTCCGCTTATACTCCAGCCGCTTGTTGAAAACGCAATTGAACACGGAATAAGGAATCTTGCAGAGCCGCACGGGGAAATTGTCGTTTCGGCGAGGAATACGGGCTGCGGCTCACATCCCCCCGCAGCCCTACCGTTTTTACAATCACACTGCCGCTTATTCCGCTTGAGCCGCAGTAATCCGCTTACCCCGCAAATTCCCCAGGCGGCGTTACAGCCGAAAAGGTGTCGGCTGTAATGCCACTGGGGGAAACATAGTTACAACGGCTGCGCTGATATGGAAAAAAGCCGATATTTTCGCTGACCGCGCAACCCCCGAGCGGGGATTTTTGCTTTTCAAAAAAACTTGACTTTTCGGTTTAATATGATATAATTATTTCTGCGCATAGGATAGAGGGTCCGCCTCCTAAGAATATGTTATGGCGACCGCCTTTGGAGCAAAAGTGATTGACAATGAGTTAGTTTAAGTCCATAATTGAATAGATTTTAAAGATGTTTCCGTAGCTCAGCTGGATAGAGCGACCGCCTCCTAAGAATACGATGCGTCACTCGCCTTTGAGTGAAAAGCGGGTGACGCACTGTTCTGGAAATCACAAAATTTCATAAATGTCCTCGTACCTCAGCAGGATAGAGGGTCCGCCTCCTAAGCGGAACGCCCCCGGTTCGAATCCGGGCGAGGACGCCACAAACAACGCCGAAAGCCTTTATTTACAAGGGTTTTCGGCTTTATTTATTTCTGCCCCTTTTCTCTCAAATCGATCCTCATTAGCAAGCTCCGCCGAGAAACAACGCTCGCCTTTTGGCGAGATGTCTGCTAATGAAAATTAGCAAGAAAAATGCCGTTTTGCTAATGAAAACGACTCCCCTGCTAATTGAGCACCCTGTTTTGCTAAAAATCCTGCTAATTTGCAGGGCGATTACTGCCCTGTTTCCCGACGGATATTGAACTCAGCAACACTCGCATTTACGGGTGTCTATCAAGAGTAAGAAATCGTAAAGTTTCAAAAAATACGCATCCATTGTATACTGAGAGCAAGCAAGGAGGTGTCGAGATGAAAGAGCAGAAATATCATATCTACCTAACCAATCAGGAACGGTCAGAGATTATAGAGTCCCTAATTGATTTCAAAAACCTCCGTATGCAGCAAGGAAAATATACCGATGCCGTTGATGAGGTGTTGGTAAAGGTAATCCGTGCAAAAAAGAAGAAACTCAAAGTTGTATACATCTAAATATAGCTTTGGCTGCTTATTTCCCGCTTTGGGGGTAAGCAGCCCTTTTCATATACTATATATATCCTTAAATCCTGTGCCGCTTTTCCGCTTTCGGAAAGGCGGCTTTTTTGTTTTCAGAGGGTCACGAAAAAATTTTTTCAACTTTTTTTTTGAAAAACACCCTGCCAAAAGCCACCCCTTATTCAGAGTATGTGAAGGGGTTAATTCCTGACTCCGTTCAGGAGCTTCTTCGTGAACCTTGAAAATTGAATATACAGACACTTGGGACATTATTTCTGATGATAGCCCGAAGATAGGTACGCCGTGACTTCTCCTTTTCGGAGTATGAGCGAGAACCCCTGATCTGAAATCCGGTTTGCCACCGGGACGGCGATGACAGTCAGAATGATAATGATACTTCTCTACGGAGCTGGCGGAGTACCCGGCAGA
>OIYO01001220.1_pt1 | contig 15213 bp, 4 predicted proteins | sample 1588191 | NCBI WGS metagenome assembly OIYO01 (sample SAMN03283275) | human gut metagenome | biome: human-associated habitat; material: feces | host: Homo sapiens | place: Peru | collected 2012 | reverse complement strand
TATTACCCGGATTCTGATAATACACATCCAGAACAGTAAACTGATTATTCTGGTTGTCGTGAGCTCCTGCCCTGACCGAAACAGAACCATCATTGTCAACGATCAGTGAAGAGTCCGTTTTAATAAACTTATTGCCATTCCACTTATAAGTAGATGTCGTCATAGAAGTATACTGTGCTTTATCTGCAGTTGCAGTGCTGATTCCTGTCTGATCACAGTTTGTTAATACAGAAATATACTCGTGGATCATCTGAGTAATTTCTGAGCTTTTAGATGTATCGATCACCAGAACTTTAAAATCATCCACCCCCACATAATCTGCCTCTTTGCTCTCACTTGCTGTAAAGTATGTGGATATCCGACTCTTGTAATCGCCATTTTTAGGATCAAACTTTTCAGCCACATTGGCAAGTGTGTTATTCTTATCATATTTCACACGGTTATACCGCTTCTGATATGGCGTCTGAGTGGCACTGTCCGTCAAATCTGAAACAATGCTGCTTTTTGCAGAATCAGATACTCCATCACTGGTCAGTGTGTTTCTTTCTCCTGCCACAGCTGAAGAATACACTGTAAGGTTGGATACAGGATTGATGACAACGGATGGAATCGTCTTAATCTCATTATCTGCCGGGAAGCTACTGTTAAGATAATCCGCAAAAATTACATAATTGTCTTTGTTTGTGTTTCCGTTGCATTGAATATTGTTGTTTTGAATCTTTTTTGTCACAAACGTTGCATCATTATTTCCATTTAGCTCATATGGATAATTTCCACCTTTGACAGACAAACCTACAATTTGAATCGGTCTTGAATTGGTCGGATCATTCTTTGCACCCACAATTAAACCAAGATAACCCCCACGATATTGCTTACTATCTGTCATAGAGACAGAAGAATATGATATATTCTGTTTTATTTTTTCATCATTAAGGCCAATTACAGTTTTAAGGTCATCTATTTCATTGTCATTACTTGTGAACTTGCCAGAATATGTCTTTTTACCAGTCGATTCGTTATTGTATTCATACTTATATTTTAAATTGGCTTTTTCGCCACAATAAACACCTAACGTCAGATTTTCTGCAGAAATATTATAGCCAAGTATTATCTCGTCGGCCATTAAGATGCCGCCACCCTCCTTATTTGCTCCGAGAAGCATCCCTGCTGCACCAGCTACTTTGTCTTCTCTTCTCGATGCATTTGCATCAGTATTTGGATTATTAGCATTGCCAATAAGATATGTCCCATTAAGCTGTGTCACCGCAACGTTACAGTCCTTATTTATAAAATTCTCAACTTTCAATTGGCTATTATTATATGCCTGTCCGAGTACCAGACCTGTTACTCCGTCCGATACAACATGAACATTTGTCATTGTCAAATTTGTCACAGTTATATCCTTTACACTGCTTCCGATCACTCCTCCGATTCTGGGTGAACCGGAAAAGGATGCAGCCCCCTGTGAATAAACATCCAGATTTGAAATGGTTGTATCCGTTAATGTAGAACTCAGAGTCTGGTTATTTCCAATAATGCCACCACCACAGCCGGCATTTAACACAGCGCAACGATTAACCGTAATTTTTTCCGCATTTGTTCTACTTGATGAAAATCCGGCTACCAAGCCACAAGTAGGCGTCAGATAATAATCTTTCAGATTTTTATAGGGGCTGCTATATGACATACTTAAATCTACTTCAACAACCGTATCCTCTATCTTAACATCATTAATGTTCAAGGTATTGTTTATAGCATATGAACCAACAACCCCTCCCAGGCCATAGTCACAGTTAAAAGCAAATCGCGGACCGTAAATACGAAGGCTCTGAACTGTAACATTATTCACAGTCATATTGCCACCATAATAATATCCAACAATTCCACCGCCACCACTGTAACCCTTCATTTTTGCATTATCCTTTGCTGTAGCTTCAGTAGGTTTAGTCTTATTAACAGTATACATCTCAAGGCAGGCATCGTTTACCCAGCCAATGTCTGAACCAGATAACGCTGTCGTTCCGGAAACTGTCATTGCTTTGCCATCATTTCTGTACGTTCCAACAAATCCGCCCGCAGAATAGCCGCCTTCCACTTTGATCTTGTCATAGGTGCAATTGCTAAATGTATAGGGTCCTACTACAGAGCTTACCTCAGTCAATCCAGTAGCACTCGTTCTACTGGACTTTCCGATAACTCCATAAAATCCACCGCTGTATTTTGATCCGGTTACGGTCAGATTCTCTGCTTTGACATTTTGAAATGTCACTATCTGATTATTGCTATTGCTTCCGTTTGCTGTCATTCCAGCGAAACCACCGGCAGATGCTTCTCCTATATAAACATGGCTTTTCTCTGTTCTGTCATCCTGATAGGAAATACAGGCGGTACCTGAAATGGTCAGATATTTCACCGTAGTTGTATCACTGATATTGATGACCGGAAACAAGCCGATTCCCTGTGCCCACCAGCCACCATTTCCTTCGGAAGCGTATTCCTTTACATTTCTGGCAAGTGTGATTGTACGGTTCTGTGTACCATTGTCACCCACCGTTCCTTTTGTCTTTATACATCTCTTCAGAATATCCGGTATGTTATTAGTTTTCGTGTTATTATCCTGATATGTCGTACCAATTCCACGGAAACCGTTTCCATACTCGCGCATATCGCAGTCATCATTAAAGATTACTTTATACGCCGGCACTGTTTTGCCGGGAGTAGCACTAATCTTTGCAGCATTTTTTGAAGAAGCATATTGGCTTACAAGGTAAGATACCTGTCCAGTCGTCAGCTTATCATTAACACCACCCCAGTACTTGTTATCTGTTTTATCTCCGCTATCTAGCACCGTTTCTCCCACGTCCGCATAATTACCGGTTCTGCTCCGGCCATATTTGTAAGCGTCATTGTTATATGTGATTGTCCCCTCATTTCCGCTGCCTCCACCGGCACCAGAATTTACAATGGCAGATAATACCCACAGCTGCTGTTCAGAACCAATGCTGATATCTGATGATGTAACTTTCAATTTATCACCATCAGTAAGTTGCGGAATTGAATAATTCTTATCTGTATTCTCCAGTTTTATTCCTTCTGAGCATGCATATCCATCCAGCACACGACCCACAAAAGGATTGCGATAGTAGAAATCTTTCGCAGTATCTGTTCCATACTCGCTCAAACCAGATCCTGTAATATTTCGAAAGATAACTCCACCGCCTGATTCCAGATTTCCTCCGATCAGTCCGACATAACCACCGATGTCAACAAGATTTATATTTCCATTCCCTTTGTTTACATTTATTTTATCTGTTGCAAGTCCGTTTAGTTCTACATGATCAATGATGTTATCTCCACCAACAATATAGCCAATGACACCTCCAAAGAAGGACTGTTTATCACGTTCCTGACTCGCCGCCTGTGCTTCAATCGTAATTCCCATTGGATTACAGCTTTCAGAGACTCCTGTTGTCTGACCAGCAGCCCCAGTCTCACTATCACTTGCTGTTCTTCCACCAAACTCCAGAACCAGATCTTTCACTACACTTCCCTGGCTAAATGCAATCAGTCCACCAAACGTCTTCGTTGTTCCCTGTGCAGTAATATAAATCTTCGGACAGGAACCATCTACTGATTTTTTGCCGACAATTACTCCACTGAACGTATTTGTGTCAGGATTTGAACCACCCAATCCATAAAATGAATTTGATAAATCAATATCATTCTGGATCTGATAGTAGGCATTTCTCATGTAAGCACGGACAGCCTCTTTTTGCAATCCTGTTGTATCTTCGGCAGCTTTCCATATTTCGCCGGATGTGTACTCATAGTGACCGGCCTCAGAAGTCGAATCGTGAGTAGATAAAGATGTCTTATTATTTATAACATTTTTAGGAAGATTTACTTTCCATCCGGTACTGTTGCCACTTGCAATAAATGCTGCTACCGTTTCCAGTTGTGCTCCGGAAGTGATCTGAAACGGATCATCATATGTTCCACAGCCTTTCAGAATATCTGCACTTTGTAAGTTGATGTCCAATTCGTGATAATATGCATTTCCATCACTATTTTCTACTGTTGCGACATAACGTAAATACTTTCCATTTGCAAAACAGGTATTATCTTTGGAAATTTCAGATGTTGTACCTAAAATACCATCTACAACATACTCCGGTTTATTGATATCGCCAAGGTAATAATATTGCTGCCCCGGATTTCGTCCACTTTCTGTATTGGATATTTCCAAACCATAAGTAACATTTCCAGTCCATGCGTTTCCACTTTGCTTCACAGTGTCATCTTTTGTAAATGTATAAGAACCGGAAGAGGCCTTATCTGTTGGAGCATATTGGAAAGAATGCAAAAAAGTAGCCTTTGTGAAGATTGACTGCGTAGTACTATAGAGCAATACATCTGATTTTCCACTGTCTGTACGTGCATCCAATTTCATATTCTGAAAAGAGACATTCATGTTAATGGCAGTGTCATTTCCGATATTTCCAAATAAGCTTGTGGCCGCCTGTGTTCTGTTGTCTTTTTTATACTGTTCAGATGTCGTAACATTTTTTATATTCAAAGTGGTGTTACGACTTGCTGCATTCACAAGCAGAGGTGCATAGTCATCATTCTCCACACCATCCACATAAATTCCATTTAAGGTCAGTCCATCCATCTGGATCATCGCAGGATACAGAATGTTCTGTGTAACTTTTCCTTCCATGGTACCAACCACCAGTGCGCCACTTTTTCCCTCTGCTGTCTGTCCAATACATCCGGACAGCTTTGAACCATTTTTCACTGTGATCCATGCTGCATATGTGTCCTGACTGGTCAGATTCCGGAAAAGGCCTGTCTGCATCATGTAATGCTGCTTTTTTGAGTTATTCAGTGTCTTGTTGTTATTCTCAGCTGAGTTGATCTGGGCATAATCAAAGATGATTTCTGCATTGTCAATGTTTATTTTTCCGGCATAATCGATTGGATAATAAGATAAGCCCTTTAGATCTATTGTTCCCGTAACTGTTCTTACCTTTGTGTAAGTGTCTTTATCTTCTACTCTGAAATAATCCTTGATATTCCATTCTGCATCCTGTCCTAATGACCACATGATCAGTTCTTCGCCGGATTCGATGTCGCCTTCTGCTTTTTGGAACTGATCCAGATTGTAATAATAACGCGTATGCGGATTATCATAATCGTTTTCAAGCTGCTTCTGATAAGTATTGCAGCTGCTTCGATTCAGCTTTTCATGATTTTCTGTTGCGATGGAAACCACACCATTTCCATTCTCACTCATGGAAATACCTACAAGTTCATCAAAATAATTTCCACTGCTCAGAGCTACTTGCACAGATGAATCCACCTGATATGCTGCCTTGGAATTCAGTTGCAGATAGAGAGCACATCCCTCATTCGTAGCTATGTTGCGATAATCGTCTCCACGGCATACCAGCAAAGCACTAGGTGTATCATCTACACTTTTTCCGTTAAAAGAGACATCAGTTCCGTATTTGATTCCATATTTTTCAGTACTCTGGCCGGCATCCTGGCTTTCATCTGGCTCTTTTACGATCCAGTGTCCTGCTGCTTCATAGACAAGACCGCCAAATCCAGCATTCTCTGCATTCAATGCCGCATTTTCAATGGAAAGACCGCTTACTGTAAAATCCACATTGCGCCAGTCATAACCTAGGAATCCTCCTGTAGATTCTGTTGCAGTACTGGAAATATCAAAACCATCTATCGTAAAACCATCTACTGTGATCGTGATTTTATTTTTGCTGTCATTTTCTGCCACTGCAAGGATACCGCCTGTTTTTGACACCGTACAGGACTGCTTTTCGGTATGAATAGAAGCCTTCGCATTTTTTCCATTTCCAATGGAAGAATTTGTTAATGTAATACTACCGCCTGCTGAGTCCATACTTCCGACATAGCCACCAATGTAGCAATCACTGTCAGTTGTTGCATTATCAGTAACTGTTCCCTGCCAGCAGCAGTTTGTAAACGTTAACACTGGAGAACCAGCTGCTTCTCCTACAAATCCTCCGACACGTGTTGTCATGGTCGATTGTGTTTTACCACTTGTTTTTCCTGTAATGGAAATGGCAAGTTCCGATGTTACATTTTGATAAGAAGCTGTTCCTTTCTCCTGAAGGGCTGTCACTCCGCCAACCCAATTTTTCGCATTGCTGATTAATCCATAGTTGATACTTCCACTGATGGTTAGATTAGAAATACCACCTGTCAGATTTCCGGTTTTGGCAAAAAGGCCGAGATAAGAATGATTATAAATCTGGCCACAGCCTGCATCTGATTCCTCACATTCTGTTTTTCCATCTGCCTTCATACCATAGACATCCCCAATATCCAATGACAATGTATAGGTTCCACCATCCAGCTTTCCGGTAAATGCTTTCTGTGTGCCATCATCTCGCATAAGACCGGTAACACCTGTCTTTTTCAGATTAATGTCTGCTGTCAGAGCTATCTGGCTGTCCACACCGGCACTGCCAGAAATGCGTAAAGCACCTTCACTTTTCGCATTACTGCACTGCATTGTCAGGGCAAGCGCTGTAAAATCCTGTGCATTTGAAATGTTCCCAAGTTTAAAATCTTTTACTGTTACGGTATGTCCCACATTGTTATAAGTAAGCAAAGTATTTGACGTACTTTCGTTCGTGCCAGTCTGCTCACTTAATGTACTGCCATCTACCCGGATAACTTCTCCCCAGTTTCCGATATCACTGACATACTTGCCGCTGCCATCACGCACCAAAGTCCAGCCTGAGCCATCATCTGCATTGAAATTAGAACCCGTTCCAACGGCATAGACCAGTGCATTTCCACGCTTACCAACTAACTGTCCATATTGACTGCTTTCCCCGCCTGGCTGAATTCCAGATAAATCTGTTTTTCCATAAAGGCGTACCACTCCATCTGTCAGATTACCAACCAGTCCACCGGAAGCGCCATCTGTATTTACCGTATTGTTGTTCTCACTTGAAATCGTTACCGTTCCGATATCAAAGAATCCAGAAGCATCATCAGCCGAACAATTTGCCACAAGACCGCCAAAATAGCTGCCATTCTCCACTTTCTGATTCGCGGCAACTGTCAGATCATCTATCTTTACATAGCTTTTTCCAGTTACTTCTGCAATCACACCAGCATATGCTGTTTTTTTCGTCTCATTATGAGAAGATGTAAGCTGTAAATGATTCAATTTCAGTGCAGATGCCAGGTTCTTTGCCTCATACTTTCCGATCAGACCACCATAATTCTCCACACCTTTACCAGTAGATCTGACATTTCCACTTGCCCCTGCTTCCATCATAATGGTATGGGTTCCATCACTCTCTGCTCCATTTTGCAGCACACCAAAGACACCTCCGGCATACTTTCCGGAAGTAATAGTAACATTCTCAACAGAATATACAGCTAAATTCAGTGACAGATTTTCTTGAGAAATCGTATCGAAGCCAAATAGTCCACCAGCTGCACCACTCGTTCCATTTGCGGAAAGGGATGCATTCGTAACAGATACTTTCTTACCATCCGTTATGCTGACAGGATTATTTTCTGCCAGACCAATCAGTCCCCCAGCATTTCCATTTCCAGATGAAATGCTGCCGCTGACTGTATAATTTTCCTGAAGAGTAATTTGTGCATCGGCTGCTGTACTTCCGACCAGTCCACCGGCAATCTGTGCCCCAGTCACATTTCCGCTATACGCAAATCCTGTACCAACCGTCAGCTTCGCATTTGCAGCCATGCAACCAACAAGAGCACCGGCTGCCTCATTTGTAGAAGTTACATTAAAATCTGAATTTCCTGTAAAACTAATGAGATTTAATGAAGAACCTTCTTTCATGGTATTACAGAAAAAGCCTTTGTTTCCTTCCCCACTTACCGCCGTCTTTGCTTCTGGTATTGCGCTGGCGACTTCCAGTGAGACAGATGCATTCTCTCCAAGTGTCCCTATGATTCCTCCAAAGGAACTATAATTAGAATTTTCCTCTGTAGTAGCTTTGCTTTCTGCATCAATATTCAGATGGATGGTCTGTGAGGAAGAATCTGTATTCTCTCCTGTCACATAGTTTTCCGCCAAAATAGGAGCTGTCATATTATCAGCTGCTCTCAGATTCAAGGTTGAGTTAATCTTCGCATCCCCGGAAATCGCATGAAACAATGATTTATCCAAAGTGATATAGCCGGTATAATTTCCCGAAAAGCTTACTTTTCCTTTAAAGGGATACGTATCTGAACCAAGACCTTTAAAATCTGTATTGGATAAATCCCACTCTTCCATATCATGCGGTGCCAACATAATACTTTTATTTTGATATTCTTGAGCAGGTTGTTTTGATAAATTTACAAGTTCCTCTACTTTCTGTACAACTACTTCGCCGGAAACCGTTGTTTCTTTCTGCTGTTCTTCCGATTGGATGTCCGCCCCATTCTCTTGTTGTTCTTCCGATTGGATATTCGACCCATTCTCCTGCTGTTCTTCTGTTTGGATGTTCGACCCGCTCTCCTGTTGTTCTTCTGTTTGGACGTTCAACCCATTCTCCTGCTGTTCTTCTGATTGGACGTTCGACCCGTTCTCCTGCTGTTTTTCTGATTGGACGTTCGACCCGTTTTCCTGTTGTTCTTCTTCCGTTGGGGCGTTCGACTCGTTCTCCTTTACAGCCTCACCGACGTTTTTCTCTGATTCACTCATGAAAACACTGTCTAAATTGCCCTGTTTCTCCACAACGGGCTCGTTCTCACTTCCGATTTCTCCGCCGAGCACTGTCAGATTGCTATTGGACAGCACCATTGTTACCGCGAGCATGGACGCAATTATTCTTTTCATCTGTCTCTTCATCTGTCCATCCTCCTTATTTCTTAGTTTTATTTCTTAGCATTTTTCCCTGACTCTGTAATTTTTTTACTTGTTAAACGGATATAAGATTTGATAGCATTCCAGTCTTCCAGTGTAGAATCATCACCATGCACCGGAGTTGTTCTGTAAAAGGTAATATCGTACTGATTGAATCCAGAATCTCCTCCCGCCCTGAAGATCAGGCTGTTGTTAGAACTTTTTATATAAACGGTTGATTTTTTTATATCTTCCAGGAACCACGGATCAATCTGTACGTGTGCAGTATCCCAGATCAGTGTAAGTTCTGCATACTCGGAACCGGTAAGCCTGGTATTGATACAACCCAGATCATATGCGTTTTGCTCCTGTTCGTCATTTAAATAATCAATCTTCCATTCCGAAGAGGACACATCTTCGGAAAAAGATATTATTCTTCCCAGACTGCGATATCCATCCTTTTGAGGTTCTGCAATAATCTTAATTTTATATCCCTTCATATATTCAGCAGGAACAGTAATGCTATAGATATCTTGTGACTTCCGGCCCTTTGACAGGCAGTCTGTTATATCATTCTTTAAGTCTGAAAATGGAGTATTATCCCACTTGTACCGTGACAGAACGTTCTGATCCGTCACTCCTTTTCCATTCTGATCCATAAGGGAAACCTTTATTGTATAAGTAATGTCTTCTGAGGCATACTTTTCCAGATTGTCCTGTGAATAATTACAAACAGAAATCTTAAACGTACTGTCCCCATCTTTGGAAAATGACATGGAGTCCCCCTGTATGTCATCCTCTTTTTCGTATTCCAGTAAAAGATTGGAAGAAAACAGCTGCCTGGAGCCGACCGTCGATATCGTTCGTTTCGCATTGCTCAGGCTGGTATATGCCGCCAGAGAGCCTGCCATCAGAAGAAACAGACAGGCAAGGCTGCAGTTTATGATAATCCGTAAATTATTTTTTCCTTTTTTCATTCTTTTGGCCTTTCCGGTCACTTTTGTTTTCCGGGACACCTGCTTTACCGGCTCGCCGTCAAATACACAATGTCGGTTTCCTTGTCTTCGTGAACCTCTCCGGCTTTCCAGCTCACACGGATTACATAATAGTCGAAAAAGTCTTCGCCATTTTCCGAAACTCCACGCGGCTGGATTACACTGACATGATTGCCATCCTTTTCCTCCGATGCCAGAAAGTAAAGCGGTTCATTATTGTCCTGTACCTTCTTCCGATCTACAATATTTGACCCCTGTTCCTCCCCATAGCTAAGAGAATGGCTCTGATATTTTTTCGGAGATTCCCCTTTTTCCACAATTTCCTTCATGGAAAGGCCGCTGATCACCGGTTCCCCAACAAGTGTGAAACGTGCACTGTTATTCGGCGATTCAAACTTGGTTGCACCCTTCGGATCGAGATCTGCCCGGTACACATCATAATGAAACGCGATATTTGTTGTGTAGGCCAGCTGCAGGGAATAATAATCCACCGGTTTTCCATACACGCAGAATACATAATCCTGATAACCATCTCCGGTTCCCACCTCAATATCTCCCATATCCAGATATTGAATATCCTGATTGTTTCCGGCGCGAATGTCCAGCACAATCGGAGCTTTGATCCATGCGGTCGTACTCATTTCCCTTTGCCTGTAAAACCATCCAAAGGAGACTGCCAGAAGGAGCCCGGAAACCACCAGTGCCACACCGGATAAAATTCCTTTCATTTTCTGTGTTTTATCATCTGTACTACTTTTCATTTTCTTCCTCTACTGTTTTGTTTTTCGTCTCCGATGACCCCTGACAGACCAACGTCGCTTTGATAAAAGTAATCTTCTCTCCTATTTTCATATCTGCCTGATTGTAATACGAGGACAGATCCACAAAAAGCTGTCTGTCATACGTTCCGTCACTTTTTCCACTGTTCTTATGAATCTCCGGGATTGCTTTTACCTCAGCATATGTGGTGTCAAGAGGAGCTCCTGTCCGTGAGCTAAAAAAATATTTGTCCGGATTTTTCGCCATGTCTGCTACAATTTCATCTCTAAGACCGCCAGTTTTGTCTTTGTCATCGAACTCTGCCTGCGTGCCGGTAAAAAAGCTGTCCCCCTTGTTCAGGAGTATGCTGGAAAGCTTCAACGGCCACACCCAGTAAATCGAGTAATCGTATTTCGTCCCTGCTTTTGCATCCGGTATTTCAATCCGAAAGGTACCGTCCTTGATCCAGGAGTATGTTATTGTCTTATCTTCATTCGCTTTCCCCAGAAAATACAGAACATGACCGCCAAGCAGAGCTGCTTCCACTGTATTTTTTCCTACTTCCTGGGGTTCTACTTCCAGGGTCTCCTTTTCCGCATCTGCAGATATAAGACAGTACGGCGTAATATCCAGTGATAATTCCAGTGACAAAGCCCCGTCTTGGGACGGTTTGACAAAAAAATCCAGCTTTCCCTTTGTTCCCGGCTCAATCGCATAGTCTTTTCTCTGCTTGGCATTTGTCTCTTCAAAGCTCTTTCCGTCACTGTAATTTTTCATATTGCTTTCCTCACCCAGCAGCCAGTTGATGCTTCCTCCGCCGGATGTGTCATTTACCTTCTGTTCCGGTAAAAGGTAAGAAATCCCTTTTTGTACCTTCTTCAGGAAGTCATCATGAACTCCCTGATTCCCCCTCGATCCGATTTCTACTCCGGAATATCCGGCGCTGATGGTTCCGGAGGTTATCCTTACACGGTTGTTGCTCACAAACCAGGCAACACCAAGTGCAAGAAAAGCTACTGCTGCTGCCAGTACCAATACGAAGCTTTGGCGTGCTTTCTTTTTTCTTTTCTGAATTTCCTTTTTCAGTTCCTCCAGGGATGGCTGATCCGCGCTCGGTAGGTCTTTCTTTTCGTCTGCCATATGATCACCTCATCTCTTTTCTTCTATCCGGTGCCCGTAAGTGAGGGGCCTTACAACCCCAGGCAATGACACATTTCTTAACCATTTCTAAAAATTGCAGAACCTTTCAGAGCCTCATCGTGATTCCACTTACACTGCCTCTCCATGTTGCTTTTCGCCATATGAGTTTCCAGAAACAAACGCTCATTCATGCAAGAACGCTTCACAATTTTTTCTTCCGGTTCACATGTCTCTGAATCGTTATAAAATTACATTTTTCAGTTCTTTTATTATACTTATCATAATCGTAATTGTTTAAAATATCAATATCAAATCTGCTTCAATTTTTCCGGACTTGTTACAGTTCACTGCTTCCCAGCGAACTGTAACATTCGCAACCTGTCAGGCATATGTACCTGATTCGAGCGCTACAGCGACAATGAACTTCTGGATCTGGATTACTTCTTTCACAAATTTGATGATACCACTAATGACGATTTTGGCGAAGAAAGAACCGTTTCCTCTAAAAAAGTACCGAACAAGTCAAATATCTGTTCTGTACTTTATATGTTTTCTATCTTATTCGTTCAAAAAACTATACTTTACTTCCCCTTCCTCTCATCGTAAAGCTGAAAGAATGGTTTTCTTAACCTTTTCTGCATCAACAGGCTTTGCAATATGTCCGTTCATTCCTTTTTCCAATGCCTTTTTTCTGTCTTCCTCAAATGCATTGGCGGTCATAGCTATGATCGGAATACCGGCTTTTTTCTTATCTTCCAGTCTTCTGATGGCCTGAGTTGCCTTATATCCATCCATGTTCGGCATCTGGATATCCATAAGGATCAGATCGTAGGTCCCTGCCGGTTTCTGTTCCATCCTTGCCACACATTGAACTCCATCCTCAACACGGTCAACCATAAGTCCCATATCCTCCAGGATAAACTCTGCGATTTCCGCATTCAGGTCATTATCCTCAGCCAGCAGAACATGTTTTCCGCTGATCCTGTCTGTTTCATCTGTATCCGGGGACGGATCCGTATCCTGCTCGTAGTAACCCTTATCAGCAATCCTGTATTCCATGATAACTGTAAATTTGCTTCCTTCTCCCAGCTTACTTTCTGCTTTAATGGTTCCGCCCATCATATCAACATATTTCTTTATGATCGGCATTCCCAGACCTGTTCCTGCAACCTTTGCGGCTGTTGTATTGCGTTCCCGGGCAAAAGCCTCAAACAGGGATGGCAGGAATTCTTCACTCATTCCAATACCGGTATCAATTACCTGAGTCTGTATCCTAATATAGTCTTTCCTGTCACAGTCAAGCTCTGTAATCCTTATGGTAACTGCTCCCCCTGAAGCTGTATATTTTACCGCATTGCTGATCAGATTGAGGAAAATTTCCCTGTTCTTTGTCTCATCGCAGATTACATGTTCCTGCTGCACCTCATATTCCATCTCAAGGTGAATCCCCTTTTTCTCCGCTTCTGCCTGGAAAATTTTGTAAACTCCCTGATAAACATCTCTGATCTTCACATAATTCTCATCCAGTTCCATCTTACCGCTTTCAATTTTGGCCATGTCCAGCACATTATTGATAATAGACAGCAGCAGATTTCCGGACTGTTCCATCTTCTCCTGATAATCCAGAAGTTTCGGATCTGTCAGTTCCCTTTTCATCAGCTCGCTGTATCCCAGCAGGGCATTCATCGGTGTACGGATATCATGTGACATATTGAAAAGAAAATCCGATTTGGCAGCATTAGCCTTTTCTGCCTGAATCTGGGCTTTCCTTGCTTTCATCATCAGGTAAACTATAATCAGTATAATAACCAGTGTCACACTTACAAAACTCATGGAAACTACCCGCAAATTATCCTTTATGTATTCTGCCAGAGTAACCCTTCCCGGTGCGTTTTCATATACAGAAAACAGGCCTGAAAGTCTGGACGCCGGCAGAGTCTGAATGGTTTTATTCAGGATATTCATTAATGTTATATTTTCCCTGGTGACTGCAAAGCAGGAATCGCCGGGTTTCGTAAGAAAAACGCTGTGCATTTTGCTGTTTGCCAGCGTCTTTAATGACTGTCCTGCCTTCACAACAAAGCAGTCTGCCTCACCACTGTGAACTGCTTTCTCAACCTCAGCAGATGAATCATATTCTTTTATTTTCCAGAAAGGATAATTAAAAGAAATATACCACTTTCCCAGCAGGTTATTTCTGCTCACCGCCACTGTGTTTTTCTCGTTTTCATCAAACTTTTCAACGCCGGTGAGCACTGCAACATTGACTTCAAAAACGGTATTTGACAGTATAATATCGTTCTGCTCAGCTTCATATGGGTTCTGATTCATATGAAAAATCATATCAATCCTGTTATCCTTTAATGCCTGCAGTTCTTCCTCCTGGGAATCAAAGCCTGTCGTCTGAAATTCTATATTTTTTTCTTCCAGACAGTCGGAAGCCAGACTGATATAATCGTTAATAATTCCTGTCGGTTCCTCTGACTCTTCATCCACCAGGCTGACACCCACATCATTTTTCAGATATCCAATCCTGACTGCCCCATGCTGTTCCAGCCAGTTCTGCTCCTCATCCGTAAGAGTTTCAATAGAATTTGCGGAGAGGTACCTCTTATAAAGATCTTCTTCATAAAAAGGATTCTCTTTTTCAATCTTCTGCATTGCCTGATCCAGCTCCTCTTTCAGATCCGGGCGTTTTTTGCTGACTGCAAAATAATTATAGGAGCTGCCGATCAGAAGAGCAGGAGAAATATTATCTCTTTCCCACTGTGGAGATTCATTTAAAACAAATCCGTCAATTTCCTGATTTTGTAGTTTCTGACGGGCATCATCTGTGCTGGTAATATCAACCTGCTGCGTGTTTACTCCATGGCTTTTCTCCCACTCACAGAACCGTCTGGCAGAAAGTGTATCCGGCATCACCCCGATTCGCTTTTCATTTAATGTAGTCAGATCTGAAGCCGAGATATCTGTATCAGAAGGATTTATATAAAGGTAATATTTATCCTCGCCCATGGGCAGTTCTGAAAAGAGCATGGACGTGGAACGATCCTCTGCATAGGAAATACCTCCCAACAGATCGATCTCTCCACTCTTCATCATGCTCATCAGTTCTGCCCAGTTTCCCTCCACATATTCATATTTCCATCCTGTATGCGCAGCCACTGCCTGCTGATATTCGTAACTGTAGCCTCTCTTCTCACCGTTTGGTTCTGTGGTATTATAGGTTCCTTCATACCAGCCTACTCTTACTGTCCGGTTTTTTGCTTCCTCTGCTGATACAGGAAAGGGAAACACAATAAGATATAAAACAAGGCATAATAAAATACAGATATATCTCTGTACATTTATCTTAAATTTTTTCATATAATTCTCTCCAGATTAAGTACTGCTTTTTCAGCGCACTGTGGACATTAATTACAGCCAGTTTTCCAGAACATCATTCAGCTTATTCAT
>OIYO01001217.1_pt1 | contig 15231 bp, 8 predicted proteins | sample 1588191 | NCBI WGS metagenome assembly OIYO01 (sample SAMN03283275) | human gut metagenome | biome: human-associated habitat; material: feces | host: Homo sapiens | place: Peru | collected 2012 | reverse complement strand
GTTGTATACTCTGAGCTTAAAGACGTTGCCAAAATTGCAATAGGCGAATTTGTACACAAAAACAAGCAGACCATAGATGGACAATATCCTGTCTACAACGGAGGTACAGCTAACACGGGGTTCTACGATGATTTTAACAGAACCGCGAATAAAATCATTATTAGCGCGCGTGGTGCAAATGCAGGATATGTCAACAGAGTATTTACAAACTTTTGGTCTGGAAATAGCTGCTATAGTGTTGACATTACTGATAGCAATGTTGATTGGAATTATGTCTATTACTGCCTAAAAAGTGGAGAATCAAAATTGCTCGGAGAGCAGCAAAAGGGCAGCATACCTGCTGTTTCAAAGAAACAAGTTGAGCAGTTCCGCATCCCCCTTCCGCCGCTGCCTGTCCAGCAGGAGATCGTCCGCATTTTGGACAACTTCACGGAACTCACGGCGGAACTCACGGCGGAACTTGCCGCCCGCCAAAAACAGTATGAATACTACCGCGACAAACTGCTGACGTTTAAGGAAGCAACTGAATAGAGGAGGAGACTATTGTGATTATTAAAAACCCAGAGCTTTATTGGCAAAAAGGTGAAAAAGGTTATAAACAAGGCGTAAAAGGAAGAAAAAACTATCGTCATTTGGCTGATGACGGCTTTTACAACGGGTATGGTGGAGTAAGATACAACAAAAAAATGGAACTTACTATCACAGGGCGCGATGAAAAGAACAATATTAAGGTGGTTGATGTTCGCTACTACTTAGTACAAGCTCTTGGCCGACAAGTTATGCGGGATGACCTATTTGCTGATTTGAAAAGTTGTATGCCTGAAAGTCTCGAAGTTGACGAAGAAAGCGGAAAACTTACTCCAGATTCTCTTGCGCAGATAAAAGAGAGTTATGAAAAGCTGAAAAGCTGCAAGTAGGAGGAAATTCCTATGTCCCAATACAACCTCATCGCCGCCACCGGCGAGAGTACGGTGGTGGCGGAGTATACCCCGGAGACGCGGCGGTCGGAGAGCTACCAGAGCGAGGCCGCGCTGGAGCAGGAATTCATCCATATGCTGACCGCCCAGGGCTATGAATACCTGACCATCCACGACGAGGCGGCGCTCATCGCCAATCTGCGCCGCCAGTTGGAGAAGCTGAACGACTACACCTTCACCGACGCGGAGTGGGAGCGTTTCTTCAAGGATTGCATTGCCAGCGCCAACGAGGGCATCATGGAAAAGACCCGCAAGATACAGAGCGACCATGTGCAGGTGTTGCGCCAGGACAACGGTGCCAGCAAAAACATCTATCTGCTGGACAAAAAGAACATCCACAACAACCGCTTGCAGGTCACCAATCAATATGTTGTCACCAAAGACGACGGCGCAAAGCACGACAACCGCTATGATGTGACCGTGCTCGTCAACGGGTTTCCGCTTGTCCACATCGAGCTGAAGCGCCGCGGCGTTTCCATCCGCGAGGCGTTCAATCAGATCGACCGCTACCAGCGCGATTCCTTCTATGCCGGTTCGGGGCTGTTTGAGTATGTGCAGATTTTTATCATTTCCAACGGCACGAACACGAAATACTATTCCAACAGCACGCGTTTTAACGCTGTCAGGGATGCCCGAGCCGCCTCCGGCAAGAAGGGCAAAACAAGCAACAGCTTTGAATTTACTTCCTATTGGGCGGACGCGAACAATCGCATCATTCCCGACCTCATCGACTTTGCCAAGACCTTTTTCGCCCGCCATACGATTCTCAATATTCTGACGCGCTATTGCGTTTTCACCTCCGAGAATCTGCTTCTCGTCATGCGCCCTTATCAGATTACGGCAACCGAGCGGATTCTCAACCGCATCGAAATTGCAAACAATTATAAGAAATACGGCAGTATCGCGGGCGGCGGTTACATCTGGCACACCACAGGAAGCGGCAAAACGCTGACCTCTTTCAAGACCGCACGGCTCGCCTCGGCATTGCCCTATATAGACAAGGTTTTGTTTGTCGTGGACCGCAAAGACCTCGACTATCAGACCATGAAGGAATACGACCGTTTTGAAAAGGGCGCGGCAAACTCCAACACCAGCACGGCGATCCTGAAAAGGCAGCTTGAGGACGAGAACTGCCATATCATCATTACGACCATTCAGAAGCTGGCAACCTTTATCAAGAAAAATCCCGGTCACGCGGTCTATCAAAAGCACGTTGTCATCATCTTTGACGAATGCCATCGTTCCCAATTCGGCGATATGCACACGGCGATTGTGAAGAATTTCCGCAAGTACCATCTGTTCGGCTTTACCGGAACGCCGATCTTCTCTGTCAACGCACAAAAGGCGCACACCTCGCAGTTTTTCACGACCGAGCAGACCTTTGGCGACCAACTGCACACCTACACCATTGTGGACGCGATCAACGATCACAATGTCCTGCCGTTCCGCGTGGATTATGTCAAAACAATGGACGTTGACGAGCAGATGGTGGATGAGGATGTTTACGATATCGACCGCGAGCGGGCATATATGGCGCCCAAACGGATTGAACTTGTGACAAAGTATATCCTTGACCACTTCGACCAAAAGACCTACCGCGGCGACAAGACATATATTTACAACACGCTGACCAATATTTCCGAGGTGGCGTCCGCCGCGCGCGGGGCTGTGGAGGAGATCAAGCAAAAGCAACGGCTTTCGGGCTTCAATTCCATGCTTGCGGTCGCATCCGTGCCGATGGCAAGGCTCTATTACAACGAATTCAAGCGACAGATGTCCGCAGACCCGACCAAAAAGCTGCGCATTGCCACCATTTTCAGCTATACCACCAACGAAGTCGACCCCGACAGCGACCTTTTGGACGAGGAAAATCCGGAGGACACCTCCGCGCTTGACGCGAGCAGCCGCGATTTTCTCGACAGCGCCATCCGCGACTATAACGAGCTGTTCCACACCAATTATTCCACCGACGGCGACGGATTTCAGAGTTATTACAAAGATGTTTCCCTGCGGATGAAGAACAAGGAGCTTGACCTTTTGATCGTGGTCAATATGTTCCTGACCGGTTTTGACGCAACCACGCTCAACACGCTTTGGGTTGACAAAAACCTGCGGATGCACGGGCTGATTCAGGCATTCAGCCGCACCAACCGGATTCTGAACAGCATCAAGACCTTTGGCAACATCGTCTGCTTCCGCAACCTGCAAAAGCGGGTGGACTCCGCCATTTCGCTGTTCGGCGATAAAAATGCGGGCGGCATTGTCCTGATGCGCAAGTTTGACGACTATTATCACGGCTATATCGATGCGACGCATCAGTCCCACCCCGGATATGTGGACATGATAACGGAACTGGAAACCGACTTTCCCTTGTCTGAGCCGCGTGTGGAAGGAGAACAGAATCAGAAACATTTTATCGCGCTGTTTGGGGCGATCCTTCGGATGCGCAATCTGCTTTCGTCTTTCGACGAGTTTGCGGGGAAAGATCTGCTGTCCGAGCGGGACTTGCAGGACTATCTCGGACGGTATCAGGATCTGCGCGACGAATGGCGCGAGCGGCGGCGTGACGGGCAGAAAGAGGACATCACCGACGATGTGGTGTTTGAAGTCGAGCTGATCCGTCAGATTGAGATCAATATTGATTACGTCCTTCTGCTTGTCAAGAAGTATCATGACACGCACGGAACAGACAAAGAGATTCTGATCACAATTCAAAAAGCCGTTGATGCCAGCCCTGAATTGCGCAGTAAAAAGGCATTGATTGAGACCTTCATTTCCGGCATCAACGATGTGGAGGACGTGTTGACCGAATGGCACGGCTATGTGGCGCAGGAAAAGGAAAAAGAGCTGTCCGCCATCATTGCCGATGAAAAGCTGAACGAGAGCGAGACGCGTAAATTTATCGATAACGCCTTCCGCGACGGGGAGATCAAGACGACCGGCACCGATATTGATAAACTGATGCCGCCCACATCCCGCTTCGGCGGCGGAAACCGCGCAGAGAAAAAGCGCGGAATCATAGAAAAACTGAAGGGCTTCTTTGAGAGGTTCCTTGGGATTTGAGAAAAAGTATAGGAGAAAATTATGTCAAACCGAATAGCGATTGTATGGGACTTTGATAAGACTTTGATTCCGGGATATATGCAGGAACCGATATTTGAAAAATATCATGTAAATGGGGATGATTTTTGGAAAGAAGTGAACGCATTGCCGGAGAAAATCAAAAATGAACAGCATGTCAGGGTTAATCCGGATACGATATACTTGAATCTCTTCATCAAATATGCTAAATCCGGCGAATTCAAAGGATTAAACAACGCGGTACTTAGAGAACTGGGAAAAGAGCTTACATTTTATCCCGGACTCCCCGCATTAATGGATTATAGCAAAAAACTGATTGAAGATAATCCCAAATATTCCGAATATGATATAAAAGTTGAACATTATATAGTGAGTACCGGCTTTACGGAAATGATAAAGGGCTCGGCAGTCGCCCCTTATGTGGAAGATATTTGGGGATGCGAATTAATTGAGGCTCCGGATGAAGATGGAAATCCAATCATTTCTGAAATTGGATACACGATTGACAATACAACAAAGACACGGGCATTGTTTGAAATCAACAAAGGAGTCGGAAAAATTGACAATGTAAATGTAAACACGAAATTGCCGGAAGAATTGAGGAGAGTGCAATTTAAGAACATGATTTATATTGCAGATGGGCCAAGCGATGTACCGGCATTTTCAACCTTAAATAAGAGTGGAGGAGCAATATTTGCAATTTACCCCCATAACGATGTGAAGGCATTTCAACAAGTTGAACAGTTGCGAAAAGATGGAAGAGTGAATATGTATGCTGAAGCGGATTACTCTGAGGGAACAACTGCTTATATTTGGATTACCGAAAAAATCGAAGAAATTGCAAATCGTATTCGCAATGATGAAAAAGCAAAGCTACAAGCATCAATTTCGGCGACCCCAAAACATCTTACATAAAGAGGTGCAATATGATTAATAAACTATCATGGGTTCCTTTTTTCTGCTATTAACCTTGCAGATCCCTTCTTTGATTCATTAAAGTCTGATTATCATGAGTTTAGTGAATGGTTTGACAAGAAGGCTAAACAAGGATGTCAAGCGCTAACCCTGATGGAAAATGGAAATATTTATGCTTTCCTTGCAATGAAGAAAGAGAAGAAAGAAATCTCTTTGGAAAATATTCGTCTGCCAGCTATTGAGCGCATAAAAATATCTATGTTCGCATCATGCCGTAAGTTGGAATCAGATGTGTTTGAATGATCTGACGATAGAAGGCAAGAGTACCGGGGCCTATCTCGCTTGCCTTGATCTCCAAAAATTTTTTGCAAAAATCCCGAAACAGCGTTTTCCTGGAGAGTTTGGTGCGATTTTCCGCCCGTTCGCATCCAGAATTTCGCCGTTCAAAATCTGCACCTGAAGATTTTCGATAAAAAGGTTCATTTCTTTCTGGAGCGAAAGATAACTGAGCGTCGGCTTCGATGGAGTGAAGGTACGGGAGACGGTGACGGGCTCGCCACGGTCATCCTTGCCTGCCGAAATGCGAATGAGATAGGTTCCGTTTGGTTTTCTGAAGATGTTTACCATTTTGTTTTCCTCCTTTTGATGGCTCACAATTTTGATTTGGAGAGACAAAAAGCGGTTCATGAGAGAAAGCTTCAAACCTGCAGCCTCTACCATGGGAGTTCTGTAAAATCGGCAACATATGTACCAAAATATGCACCAACCGGAGTTTTGGGCATTTAGTGCAGAAAAATACAGAAAAGATCCGCCCCGAAATTCAGAGCGGATCTGCTTCAAAAATGCGAGAAAACGAGAGAAAACGGCGAAAAGCAAAGAAAAAACGGAGATCTTACGATCTCCGTTTTTTGGTCTGAGTGACTGGACTTGAACCAGCGGCCTCTACCACCCCAACTGACGCGGGTTCGTCCTCTCGTGCGCTTTGCGTGCTTTTATACCGTTTCCGCTCCAAGACACTTGCTCCCCGAGCTTTTTTCGTCCACTGTTTCCGCGTGTTCCGTGTTTGTCTGTGGTAAAAACTGTGGTCAGACCGCTTTTTGAGCGGATTCCGGACGGGGCTTTGTCGGCAGAAAAAAGAACAGAGTTTTTTCTGCCGCACTCAAAAATCTGTAAATGGTCAGCCCTGTGGTCAACCGCACTTCTTTGTATATGCCGCCAGCCTGTTTCAATCCTGTCTGTGACACAAACTGTGGTCAAATCCATAGCCCTAAGAATCAGCTTTTGCGACGCAGTAGACAAAGAAAAGGGATTTGAAAATTCAATTATTTTCGCAACTATCGCCGCAGGGCTTTATAACCGACAATTCCTCAAAGTAATCCGGCGAGGCGAGACACCGCCTGAGATAATCATGTCCTCCGTCAACCGAGCAAGCTCCGCATCGGCAGGTGACAAACTCATGGCGGTCGGTCGACTCAATGATGTCTCCGCACAGTTTGCAACGACCGCGGTTATGTATGATTTCGGGCTTTGCGGAATTGCTCTGATAAGTGTCGTGGTTGCACATGATTGATATCCTCCGTGAATCAGATCTGTTGAGGGGGTTATTTTGAGTATTATACACCTTATGCGTGGCAATGTAAATAATCGGGAGGTTAAGAAGATAACCTGAAGGATGAGTTTGCACCAATAAATATCGGCGGCACGCTCTGTTCCCGAGTTTTTGAACTTTATTTCGCTTTATCAGCGCATCAGCACGCAAAAAAATCGATGTTCTTTGAATTTATTCTGTTTTTCCCTTGCAATTTATCGGAAATTATTGTATACTGTGAAAGTACAAATCTATCCATATATGAGGTGGAAAATGGCTGCAAGCTACAAAAAACTATTCAAATTGCTGATTGACCGCGAGATGAAGAGCAAGGAGCTCGCCGCAAAGGCGGGAATCAGCCCGGCAACACTCGCAAAAATGAAAAAAGACGGCGCAACCGTATCAAGCGACGTGCTCGTGAAGATCTGCACGGCACTTGGTTGCACGATGGATGATATAGTGGAGATAGTGCCGAATAATAGGGATTGATTGAGAAAGGACAACAGTCATGCTGCGCAACGGCTTATATGAACAGGTGATCAATAAAGCACTGGAAGGCGAGCTTGCCACGACTGACAAGCTTGTGGAAACTGCGCCGATTGACGGTGGAGAATCTTCCAAAGTGCTTTCCAAATACATAGCCGAGATCATTGAAAAAGGACTTGATAATGTGCGTGATAGCGGAGGGGCACTTGCTGATCAGGTGGAGCTTGTCAATAAAATCGTTGCGACAATTATGGCCGAGACCAAAGAAGCTGAATTTGATTCCATGGCAGTGGCAAAACGCGCAGAACAACTTCTTGCGTTATTTGACAAAAAAGATAACGCGTTTGCCTTGAATGAAAAAGCAGAAATCGTTCGCCCGGAAACTTCAATTGCGCAAAGCTCGCTGTTTACGGGAGCCATTCACGAGCCGCAGATGTTTACCGAGCTGAAAAAGGAGATCGTCTCGGCAGATCGTATTGATATGCTTGTTTCCTTCATCAAATGGAGCGGCCTTAGACTGATCATAGATGAGCTTACTGCATTTACACAAAGGGGCGGCGAACTACGTATTATTACAACTTCGTATATGGGCGCGACCGATGTGAAAGCCGTTGAAGAGCTGAGTCATCTGCCGAATGCGAAAATAAAGGTCAGTTATGATACCAAACGCACACGCCTCCACGCAAAGTCTTATGTTTTTTATCGCAATACCGGATTTACAACTGCATACGTTGGTTCTTCCAACCTATCCAATGCGGCTATTTCTTCCGGGCTTGAATGGAATGTAAAAGTTACAAAGAAAGACCTGCACGAAACGATTGATAAGATTGTTGCAACATTTGAGAGCTACTGGAATTCCAGAGAATTTGAATATTATAACGAGGGGCAGAGGGAACGCCTTTCACGTGCGTTGAAAGCGGAAAAGTATTTTGATAGCAACAATGCCGAAACGTACACCTTTGACATTACACCATATTCCTATCAGCAGGAGATTCTTGATAAACTTGAAGCAGAACGTACTGTGCGTGGACAATATCGAAACCTTGTTGTAGCGGCTACGGGCACGGGAAAAACGGTCATTTCCGCATTTGACTATAAGCGTTTTCGCAAGCAAAATCCGAATCAACCTTGCCGTTTGCTTTTCATTGCACACAGAGAAGAGATTTTAAAGCAGAGTATGTATACTTTCCGTGACGTTTTGAAGGATCAGAATTTTGGAGAGATGTTTGTCGGCGCTTATGTGCCGGAGAGTATTGATAATCTGTTCATGTCCATTCAAACTTTTAATTCGCAGGATTTCACAAGCAAGACAAGCCCGGAGTTTTACGATTACATTGTGGTGGATGAGTTTCACCATGCTGCAGCTCCGACCTATCAAAAACTTTTGTCTTACTATAAGCCGAAAATTCTTCTCGGACTGACAGCCACTCCGGAACGTATGGACGGAAAGAGTATTACAGAGTATTTCAACAACCGCATCGCGGCAGAAATTCGTTTGCCGGAGGCCATTGACAGAAAGCTACTTTGCCCGTTCCAGTATTTCGGGGTAACGGATACTGTTGATCTGAGTGATCTCAAATGGGTGCGTGGCGGGTATGATAAGAGTGAACTGTCAAAGCTCTACACATTCAGCGGAATGATTGCCAACCGTCGCGCAGATGCGGTGATTTCCTCACTTCTCAAATATGTAACCGACATTGATGATGTGAAAGGACTTGGATTCTGCGTTTCGGTAGAACATGCAGAATTCATGTCAGGATATTTCAACGCACATCATATTCCGGCAATGTTTTTGACCGGTGCATCCCAGGATGAGGAACGAAACAATGCGAAAAAGAAACTGGTTAGCGGTAAAGTACGGTTCATTTTTGTAGTAGATATTTATAACGAGGGCGTAGATATTCCCGAGGTCAATACCGTGCTATTTTTGCGTCCTACCGAATCACTGACAATTTTCTTGCAACAGCTTGGTCGTGGATTGCGCTTGGCAGAGGGAAAAGAGTGCCTGACGGTGCTTGATTTTATCGGCCAGGCAAATAAAAAATACAATTTTGAAGACAAGTTTGCGGCATTGCTTTCGGGTGAGTCGGGCAATGTGCAAAAAGAAATCAAAGACGGATTTATATCGGTCCCGAAGGGCTGTTATATTCAGTTGGAAAAGAAGGCTGCTAAATACATTCTTGACAATATTCGTGCCTCTTTCGGTATGCGTGCCGGATTGGTTTCGCGTATCGCAACCTTCGCGGAAGATTCGGGAAAAGCATTAACACTCGAGAACTTTTTGGATTATTACCATCTTGATATACGCAGCATTTATGTAAAAGATAGCTTTTCTCGCCTTTCTGTATGGGCGGGTGTAAAAGATGATTTTAAGGAAACATTGGAAGAAACTATGGCAAAGGCATTTGCGCGCCTTGCTGTGATTGATTCGCGCCGCTGGATTGCCTTTTTGTTTGATATTTTGCCTCGACTTGCGGACGTGGATTTTGATCAGCTTTCCGATGAGAAAAAGAGAATGCTGCAAATGTTCTATGTCACCGTGTGGGGTGAAGCTGCGAGTGACTGTAACAGTGATAAGGTGCTTGAAGATCTCTATAATCTTGCCGATAGTCCGGTTATGCTCAGTGAGCTGATTGCACTTTTGCAATATCGCTTCAATCATATTGATTTCATCGATGAACCTGTAAATCTCGGCTTTGCTTGTCCGCTTGACTTGCATTGTACTTACACGCGCGATCAGATTCTCGTGGCAATGGATTTTATGAAGCCAAATACCGTCCGTGAGGGTGTCAAATACCTGCCGGAAAAGAAAGCGGATATTTTCTTTATAACGCTAAATAAGTCGGATAAGGACTATTCACCTACGACTATGTACAACGATTATTCTATCAGCGAAACGCTGTTCCACTGGCAGAGCCAAAGTACCACATCTGCCGATTCCGCAACGGGAAGGCGCTATATTCATCACAAGGAGAGCGGCAATCGAATTCTTCTGTTCGTCCGTGAATTCAAATCTGACCGTAATTTCGGCGGCGCCGGTGCCTATACCTTTCTCGGCACAGCAAACTATGTGAAACACGATGGTTCGAGACCGATGAATATTACTTGGAAACTGGATCGTCCCATTCCGGCAAAGTTTTTGAAGAAGACAAATAAGTTGATTGGATAAAGGAGACACCATGACAAAATCCATCGTATATATCGACAGTGAAATCGGAATTGATGACAAAAGAATAAAAGATCTGGGAGCGATAAAGAATGATCGTTCTTCTTTTCACTCGCCGTCTTTACGGGATTTCTATGCCTTTATATCTGATGCAGATTTTGTCTGTGGACATAATATTGTTCATCATGATCTTGCATATCTGACTCCGCATTTTGAAAAGCCGCTTCGGTGTGAACCGGTTGACACACTCTATCTGTCACCACTTCTTTTTCCGTGCCGCCCCTATCATAAGCTTGTTAAAGATGACAAATTGCAGGTCGATCAACTTAACAATCCGCTAAATGACGCAGAGAAGGCAATGCAACTTTTGGCGGATGAAGTGAATGCATTTCAGCGGCTTTCATCAAAGGTGAAGCAGATATATTGTTGCCTTTTGTACGACAAATCGGAATTCAAAGGCTTTTTTGATTATGTAGGATTTGTTTCATATCGTTCAAATGTGCCTAAACTCATTCGGAAAAAATATGATGGAAAAATCTGTGCCAACGCCAATGTGGAGTTGATGGTTCGGCACTATCCCGTCGAGCTTGCCTATGCACTTGCATTGATCGGTGCTGCGGATTATCATTCGGTTACGCCACCATGGCTGACAAAAAATTACCCCAAAATCGATAACGTTGTAAAATATCTTTGCCATACACCGTGCCAGGATGGCTGTGCGTATTGCCATGACAGACTGAATATTTATAAAAAGCTCAAACAGTTTTTCGGCTATGACAAATTTCGCACGTATGCCGGAGAACCGTTACAGGAACGGGCAGCCCAGGCAGCGGTTGACGGAAAATCCTTGCTTGCCGTTTTCCCGACCGGAGGGGGAAAATCCATTACATTTCAGTTGCCGGCACTGATGGCAGGCGAATGTGCGCACGGGCTTACTGTCGTGATCTCTCCGCTTCAGTCATTGATGAAAGACCAGGTGGACAATCTGAACGAAAAAGGGCTTGTCGATGCTGTAACTGTAAATGGATTGCTCAGTCCTATTGAACGTGCCGAGGCACTTGACCGTGTTGCAAACGGACTTGCTACACTTTTGTATATTTCGCCGGAACAGCTCCGTTCCCGCACGATCGAAAAATTATTACTTTCCCGCAATGTGGTTCGGTTTGTAATCGACGAGGCTCATTGCTTTTCAGCATGGGGACAGGATTTTCGCGTGGATTACCTGTATATCGGCGATTTTATCCGTGAGTATCAGAAGAAAAAGCAGTTACGGAATCCGGTTCCCGTATCTTGCTTTACTGCCACGGCAAAACAAAAGGTCATTACGGATATCTGCGATTATTTCCGTGTAAAACTTGGCTTGGCGCTTGAACTTTTCACATCGACCGCAGACCGCGAAAATCTGCACTATACTGTGCTTTTTAAGGAAACGGAAGAAGAAAAATACAACGCCCTTCGTTCATTGATTGCACAGAAGAATTGCCCGACGATTGTATATGTTTCCCGCACAAGACGCACGATTCAGCTCGCAGAAAAATTGACGAGCGATGGCTTTCCGGCAAAACCTTTCAACGGGAAAATGGACTCTAATGAGAAAATCACAAATCAAGAAGCGTTTATAAACAATCAGGTGAAAATCATTGTTGCCACCTCTGCTTTCGGTATGGGCGTTGATAAAAAAGACGTCAAGCTGGTTATTCACTATGATATTTCCGATTCGCTTGAAAACTATGTTCAGGAAGCAGGGCGTGCCGGACGGGATCCGAGCTTGCTTGCAGAGTGTTACGTTTTGTTCAATGACGATGATTTGGACAAGCATTTTATGCTGCTAAATCAGACAAAACTTAGTATCAGTGAGATTCAGCAGGTATGGAAAGCGCTGAAGGATATGACCCGTGAAAAGCCATGGGTTTGTTGTTCTGCTCTTGAGATTGCAAGATATGCGGGGTGGGATGACTCGGTAAACGAGATCGAAACACGTGTAAAAACTGCTGTGGCTGCTTTGGAAAATGCCGGCTACGTTAAGCGCGGTATGAATGTGCCGCACGTATATGCCACAAGCATTCTCGTAAAAGATATGGCAGAAGCGTCTTTCAAAATTGAGCGTTCGCCCGTTTTTAATGGTAAACAAAAAGAAAATGCCAAAAGAATAATAAAATCTCTGATATCCAGCAGAAGTATTGCTGATGCCGGAAACGATGATGCAGAATCACGCGTCGATTACCTTGCGGATATTCTCGGCATTCCAAAAGAGGATGTGGTCACTTCAATCAATCTGATGCGGCAGGAAGGGCTTCTTGCCGACAGCATGGATATGTCGGCATATATTCTGAAAACGGATACAGAAAACCGTTCTGCGCAAATCTTGAACCGATTTGCAAAACTGGAAGAATTTCTTTTGAACCGAATAGCGGAGCAGGGCGCAGATTATTCATTGAAGGAATTAAATGAAGCGGCTCTTGCGGAAGGTGTTACAAGTTCATCGGTCAAAAACATTCGCACTCTGCTTTATTATCTTACGATAAAAGGCTATATTTCAAAAGGCAGCAGAGATGTCGATCCGGATAATGATTCATCTGAACCGAATCAACATGCGCTGATTACGCCAACGATGGATGTTCCGAAGTTGCTTGATAAATTCCATCGCAGAATTGACATCTGTCATTTCCTTGTCGAATATTTTTATGATACGGCGCAGACCGTCATCGATGCCCAAAGCGATATGGCTCCCGTGCAGTTTTCTCTTGTGGAAGTATGGAGAAAATACAAAGAAACGCCGAGGCTTGATGTCGGTATTGCGGAAACGAGCCTTGTCGACGTGGAGGATGCGTTGCTTTATCTTTCAAAAATCGGCTCTATGAAGTTGGAGGGCGGATTTTTGGTTCTTTATAACGGCATGGAGGTCAAGCGTTTGATTCTTGACAATAAAATCCGTTATAAGGCAGAAGACTATCGTTCTCTCAGCGAATATTATAAACAGAAAATTCAGCAAATTCATATTGTCGGCGAATACGCAAATTTGATGGTCAAGGACTATAATGCCGCTTTGCAATTTGTACACGATTATTTCGGAATGGATTTTAAGCGTTTCATTGCAAAGTATTTCAAAGGAGAACGCGCAAAAGAAATCAATCGAAATATTACACCCGAGAAATATCATCAGCTTTTCGGCGAGCTTTCCGATCAGCAGGCAGAAATTATCAACGACTCCGATTCACGCTATATCGTAGTAGCGGCAGGCCCGGGAAGCGGAAAAACAAGAGTGCTTGTGCATAAGCTTGCATCCTTGCTTCTTTTGGAGGATGTGAAGCATGAACAGCTTTTGATGGTAACATTTTCTCGTGCGGCGGCGACCGAATTTAAAAAGCGACTTATGGCTTTGATCGGCAATGCCGCAAACTTTGTTGAGATCAAAACTTTCCATTCCTACTGCTTTGATTTGCTCGGAAAGATCGGGAGTCTTGACGGTGTAGAAAATGTCGTGCACGACGCTGCTCAAATGATTGCAAACGGCGAGGTGGAGCAAGGCAAGATTACCAAAAGCGTTCTCGTTATTGATGAAGCACAGGACATGGATGCAAATGAATTTGCTCTGATACGTGCTCTGATGCAAAATAATGACGATATGCGGGTGATTGCCGTAGGCGATGACGATCAGAATATATATGAATTCAGGGGTTCGGATTCTGCCCATATGCAAAGGCTGATTGATGAATACGGAGCCACACGGTATGAGCTTGTCGAAAATTATCGCAGTAAAGCTAATATAGTAGCACTTGCCAATCGATTTGCCGAGAGTATCGGCCATCGCATGAAGCGGCATCCTATTGAGGCAGTACAAAATGAAAACGGAACGGTACGGATCATAAGGCATACTTCCGACAATATGGAAGAGGCCATTGTCCGGCAAATCATAGAACAATATCACGGTGGAAAAGTCTGTGTGCTAACAGGGACAAATGAAGAGGCTTTGCGCGTCATAGGACTTCTCCTGAAAAACGGCGTCCGAGCAAAACTGATTCAATCTCTTGACGGTTTTCGGCTATACAATCTTGCCGAAGTGCGATTTTTCCTGCGCTGCATCGACAGAGACTTAAAAACGCCGGTGATTGGAAATGACTTGTGGAACAAGGCAAAAGAACAACTTGCACGTGTTTATTCGGATAGTATATGCCTTGAAAATCTTGCGAATATGATTTCGGAATTTGAAAAGGTCAATACATACAGTAAATACCGTACAGATCTTGAGGAATTCATAAAAGAATCGCAGTTCGAAGATTTTTATACCGACGATCGTGAGACGGTATTTGTTTCCACCATTCACAAATCCAAGGGCAGAGAGTTTGACAGCGTTTGGCTACTTCTGAATCATACTGTATTACGCGACGATGCCGAACGGCGAAAGTTGTATGTCGGTATGACGAGAGCTAAGGACAACCTGTATATTCATTGCAATAACGGCATATTTGATACATACCAAATCAGCGGTGTCGATCAGTTTGTTGATGAAGAACAGTATCCGAAACCGCAAGAGATCACGCTACAATTGACACATAAGGACGTTGTCCTTGACTTTTTTAAAGGCAAAAAAGAGATTATATTCAAGTTGCATAGTGGGATGCCGTTGTCCATAAAAGACGAGTTTTTGTACGCGGAACTTGACAGACGTACTGTTAAAGTTGCAAAATTGTCAAAGGCACGCATGTTGGAACTTGAGAATCTGTCGGCAAAAGGATACCGTCCGTGCCGTGGTGAAGTGCGGTTTGTTGTAGCATGGAAAGGTGAAAGCGACATAGAAGAAACGGCAGTTTTACTCCCCAACCTGCATTTTATGAAAGATTGATGAGATGATAAAAATCATGTTCGTCTGCCACGGCAATATTTGCCGCAGTCCGATGGCGGAGTTTATCTTCAAAGACCTTGCGAAAAAGCAAGGTGTGGCGGATCGCTTTTTAGTTGCTTCTTTTGCCACAAGCACGGAAGAAATTTGGAACGGAATCGGCAATCCGGTCTATCCG
>OIYO01001216.1_pt1 | contig 15259 bp, 12 predicted proteins | sample 1588191 | NCBI WGS metagenome assembly OIYO01 (sample SAMN03283275) | human gut metagenome | biome: human-associated habitat; material: feces | host: Homo sapiens | place: Peru | collected 2012 | reverse complement strand
GTGGGACATCGGCTCTACCCCAGAGGTATCGAGTTCGTTTAATTTATCAATATAATCCAGCATGCTCTCCATGTCTTTTTTCGCAGCCTCTTTTTCCGCGTCAGACAATTCCAGCTTTGCAAGGATTCCAACATATTCCATTGTCTCGTCTGAGATTACGTTTGCCATATTTTGTTCCCTTCTCCTTAATCTCTAACCTTAATATGCACTTCACGCAGCTGCTGCTCGGTGACTTCGTTTGGTGCACCGCACATCAGATCCTGTGCGTTTCCGTTCATCGGGAATGCGATGACTTCACGGATATTTTCTTCGTTGCGTAAAAGCATGATCATACGGTCAACTCCAGGAGCCATACCTGCGTGTGGCGGTGCTCCGTACTGGAATGCGGTGTATAATGCGCCGAACTTGTTCTTTAACACTTCTTTGTCGTAACCTGCAATCTCAAATGCTTTTTCCATAATCTGCATATCGTGGTTACGCACAGCTCCGGAAGATAATTCCACACCGTTGCAGACGATATCGTACTGGTATGCTAAGATGTCCAGCGGATTCATGGTATTGAGTGCCTCTAAGCCGCCCTGTGGCATGGAGAATGGGTTATGGGTAAATCCGATTTTCTTGGTCTCCGGGTCACGCTCGAACATTGGGAAATCATTGACATAACAGAAACGGTATGCATCTTTCTCAATTAAATCCAGCTTCTCGCCTAATTCATTTCGAATCATGCCTGCATAATATGCGGCACGCTCTTCTTTATCTGCCATGAAGAAAATGGTATCTCCTACTTCAAGACCTGCCAGATTTCTGAATTCTTCTTTCATGTCATCCGGGATAAATTTGTCAATCGGTCCCTTATAGCTTCCATCTTCTAATACTTCCAGATATCCTAAGCCGCCCATACCGATTCCGGTTGCAAATTTCAAAAGTTTCTCATGGAAACCTTTGGACATCTCTGCATGTACGCGGATGGCTCTTACGGTCTTTCCGATAAATGGCTTAAAGGTACATCTCTGGAAGAACTCTGTCACATCGATGATACGAAGTGGGTTCCGAAGGTCCGGTTTGTCACTTCCGAACTCTAACATTGCCTGTTTATAGCTGATGATTGGATATGGTGCTTTCGTTACTTTGCTGCCTTCCGGTGCGAATTTCTCAAAGGTGGCAGAAAGTACTTCTTCACCAATCTTAAATACATCTTCCTGGGTTGCAAAACTCATTTCAAAGTCAAGCTGATAGAACTCTCCCGGTGAACGGTCTGCTCTTGCATCCTCATCACGGAAACATGGTGCAACCTGAAAATATTTATCAAATCCGGATACCATCAGAAGCTGTTTGTACTGCTGTGGTGCCTGTGGCAATGCATAAAATTTTCCTTTGTATTTTCTGGATGGCACGATGTAATCTCTTGCGCCCTCCGGAGAAGATGCGCAAAGAATCGGAGTCTGAATCTCTAAGAATCCCATTTCTGTCATTTTCTCTCTTAAGAATGAAATTACCCTGGAACGGAAAATAATATTGTCTTTTACTTTCTGGTTTCTCAAATCCAGATAACGGTATTTCAACCGGACATCCTCGCGGACTTCCTTACTGGTCATTACTTCAAATGGAAGCTGTGTATAAACCTCTCCCAAAATATCTACGCTCTTTGCCTCTAATTCAATGGTTCCGGTTGGAATCTTTGGATTGTAGGTCTCTTCATCTCTTTTTTCAATCAGACCTTCTATGGAAACTGCCTGCTCCTTACGGATTCCATCTAACAGTTTACCATCCCGGATTACAATCTGCATTACTGCATACATATCTCTTAAATCAATAAAGGATACGCCGCCATGGTCACGGATATTTTCTACCCAGCCTGCTACCCGAAGTGTCTTTCCAATGTCGTTTTCGCTTACCTGATTTAAGGTTACGTCTCTGTAAATGTTGCTCATCTTATCTACTCCTTTTCTGATATGATTGTCAGCCCGGAGTATAAAAATAACCCCGGAATACTGACTCGTATTCCGGGGCGAATAATCTTCTTATCCGCGGTACCACCCGCATTGGAAAATGAATGCTTCATCTTCCCTCTCTTCGTGCGTAACGTGCACTACGTACTGACCTACTGTAATTCAGCCAGTCGGCTCCAGAGTGTTCCCTTTGCTTTCTCTTCCAAACAGCGCTCTCAGTCGGTGACGCTGTATTCCTGTCGGCCTCTAAAAGTAAGAGTCTCTTTCCCAGCTTTTGCAACTATATCTCCTAGTTGTTGACTATGATAGCACTGCTTTTTTTGTTTTGCAAGTATTTTTTACAAATCTGATGCTATTTTTTCACTATGTCCTTTATATTATCCAATTTTATTTTATATAATGAACATAATCTGTTTTTCTCGGAGCGGCGTCTTTTGCCGGTTCTTTTGCATAGCCGATAACACAGTTTCCAATGCCTTCGTAATCTCCTTCAATGCCAAGTTCCTTTAAAATTGCTTTTCCCTCTTCCCGCTCAAAAGTTTCTTTTGCACGATGAATCCAGCAGCTTCCAAGACCTAAGGAATGTGCTGCCAGCATCAGATTGCCCATGACAAGGCTTCCATCATATAGATAGGTTGGGCGGCTCTTATCTGCTAACACCACCAGTACCACCGGTGCTCCATAAAACGGATCGCCGGTTGTTCCCATAATCTCAGCATTTACCTTGGAAAGTCTGTCTCTTACTTCTTTATTGGTAACTGCAAGTATAATCGGTGACTGCCTGCCCATTCCGGTAGCCGCATAAGTTCCGGCTTCCACTACTTCTGCAATCAGCTCTTCCGGCACCATATCTTTCTTATAACCTCTGATACTTCTTCTTGTCTCCATTGCTTTTATGATCTCGTTCATTTCTTACTGCTCCTTTCTGATGCTCCGGCGGAAAATTTCATCCGCCTCTTTCACTACTTTTATTTCTCCGGTCTCAATCATATGTTTGATGCGGTTCATATACCAACTGTCACTGATTCCAAGGGGATATTTTAACAACAGATTTCCAATAAGTCTTGCCTGTATGATTTCGCCCTCCGGCAGTTCTCTTCGAATCAGAAAATCATAAAAATCCTCTTTTACACCCACCAGACAACCATTTATCAGAACCCGAAGGGGTGCATCTTCTTCCTTAAGTTCATCCCATCTGGCTGCAAATACTTTCTGTTCATGCTCTGAAAGTTCTTTTTCCAATGGGAGGAATCGATAAAACTGTCCGGCATCTACTTCTCCCCAGGAAGAATAACGTACCGTCGTATTTTCCTCTTCTCTTACATAATCCGGCAGACGTACCACGGATATCGCACATTCATATTTCCGCAGCACACTGACTGCATGGCAGAGTCCGCACAGGGAATAAGGCTTGTTGCTGTACCAGATACGGAAAGATTCTCCCTGCTTTGCAAACTGCTCCATCCGCTGCAGCTCTTTCCCATAGGTTTCCACTGCCTGCTCTAATTCTTCCCGCTCCTCTTTCTCATCCTCATTCCAATAGACACCATACTGCTCTAAGATTATCTTCTTCCGATATGTACCATCCAGCGGTTCCCTCAGGCTGCCAATGTCCAACATAAATGGCAGTATAATGACCTCCGCAGAAGTTCCGCCAACTGCTTCTCCTGCAAACATGTCTTCAAATGTGGCTTTGTCCGGCTTTTCCCCAAGCCATGCGGTTGGTCCATCCTCATAATCCGGCTCCTGATAGTTCTTCGCAAGCTTCATGGCTCCGCCTTCACTTTCGCCAAATAAGATTTCTATCATCTACACTTCTCCCTGCTCTATGAGATATTCTAAGAATGCTTCGCATCCGCGTGTTACATCCGCATAAGTCTTATCGAACCTGCCGCTGTACCATGGGTCAGATATTGCCGCCTGCTCTCCGGCAAAGGAAAGCAGCATAGATATTTTACCGCCACGATGCCCGGTTATCCGCTCGATTCCCCGGATGTTGCTTTCGTCCATCCCTATGAGGTAATCATAAATCTCATAATCGGATTTTGTCAACTGTCTCGCCCGCTTGTCCCGAAAATCGGTCTCCGGCGTATTCCCGATTCCATGCTTCTTAAGCTCCGTCTGCGCCGGCGGGTAAATCGGATTCCCAATGCCATTCCAGATTTCTTCGGTGCTGGTGGCAGCCGAGGCTATCTCGAAGCGGTCGGTGAGCCCTCGTCTGGCGACGAGGTCCTTTAGGATGAATTCTGCCATTGGGGAACGGCAGATGTTACCTAAACAAATGAAGAGAACTTTTATTTTTCTTTGCATATATTAGTATAACCTCTTTCTCATAGAACCTTATCTTGGTATAGCTTAGCATATTTTACTCTTTCTTGGTAGGTAAAAAGAGTTCAAACAGAAGTAAATTTACTCCTTGTATTTAAATCTCTGTTATAAAAAATCTTCATAATAAAAACTTTATTCTATACCTTGACAAAACAGTATTATATCAATATAATGTTACTCATAGTCTACAAGTGGAGGGATATTATGCAAAAAAATGCTATAAGTCTATTTTCATCCTCTGGAATTGGTGACTTAGGTCTTGCAGCCAATAATATAAAAACAATTATAGGTTGTGAACTACTTTCAAATAGAATGGCTCTTTTTCAAAATAATAATCCAGATGCCAAATGTTTTAACGGAGATATATGGGAGTTACAAGAAGAAATTGTAAATTATTATAATGCAAATTACAACGAACCTCCATATTTAATAATTGCTACTCCTCCATGTCAGGGAATGTCATCAAATGGAATGGGAAAAATGTTAAGTGATTATCGAAAAGGGTTACGTCCAAAGCAAGACCCTCGAAATCGGTTAATTATTCCAGCTATTTCAATAATAAAAGATTTAAAACCCCAATGGATAATTTTAGAAAATGTCGCTAACATGGAAAACACTTTAATTTTTGACAAAAACGACAAATTAATAAATATAATTGATTATATAAACAAAGAATTAGGTGCTGAATATATTGGCTGTCCAAAAGTTATTGATGTTGCTGATTACGGTGTCCCTCAACATAGAAAAAGACTACTAACTGTGTTAAGTAGAAAAAATCCAAGTTCTCTTTCATATTTTAAAAAGAATGGTTCTTTACTTCCACCACCTACACACTCTGCAACTGATACTCTTTTTACTAAACATTGGATTACCTTAAGAGAAGCAATTGGCGATTTACCTGAATTGCGTGCTGAAAAAGGAAGAAATAAAGCAACTAACTTTAATATATTACATAAAGTTCCTCTTCTTGATGAAAAAAAACTATTTTGGATAGACAATACCCCCACTGGAGCTACTGCATTTAATAATCAATGTGTAAATCCAAATTGTTTATATCAAAAGAATAAAACTCATGGTGCGTCACATACTAAAAATGGTATCAATCAAGCAAATACAAATACACCACTTTATTGTGAAAAATGTGGTAAACTTCTCCCCAGACCATGGGTAGAAGATAAAGAAACTGGAAAAAAGCGATTAATGAAGGGATTTGTAAGTGCCTATAAACGAATGGTTTGGGACGAACCAGCTAGTACATTAACCCAAAACTTTCAATACGCTTGTTCAGACAATAAACTTCATCCTAGTCAAAGTAGGGTTTTATCTCTATATGAGGGTTTAATTCTTCAATCAATAGCCGATTATCCTTACTCATTTGTACTGAATGGTAAGTTAGTTAGCGATAGTTTAATTCGAGATACAATAGGAGAAAGTGTTCCGCCTCGTGTCATTGATGTCATATGTAAAAATATATTATTAATCGATAAAATGCAGGAGCACTAACTCCTGCATTTCTCTACTTTACTCTATAACCTATCCATTTTTTATTAGCTAATGCTTTAATATATTTTTCTGAATCAATAACTGCAATCCAACCACTACACATCTTTGAAATCCCCTGTGCATTCATAATAGATACACTTGTCGTTCTGCCACCACTTTCTTTTGGCTGAACAATTTTTCCCCAATCGTCAACATTCAAATCGTTTCTATAAAAACATGCAACTACTGTAGGCACCTCATCAATAAAATCCCATAATATTCCTAACAAATTGTTTGTTTTACGATGATGTGCTTTCCACTCAAACTTATTCATCAAATCAATTCTTTGTTCCCCTATCAACGGTTTGGGAACCGATGCTGCTGAAGGTGTATTACCACATGTTGCTTTTACTTCTACACCGCCAAATTTGAATGGACTAAATAAACTCTTATCCCTAGGATACTTTTTACCATTTTTTTCAGTAAATAGTGAGTAATAATATAAAAGACGCTCTTCAGTATTTGTCAGTAACAGATCTGGATAACCATCTTGATGAAGATTTGAATGCAATGCCTCTTGCGAATTTTTCTGAACACTTTTTGCAAAGTACTCACCCACCATACCACTCAAATTACGCATTCCTAATGTTTCAAAAATGTTAATATCAAACTGTTTTGTTTGTTCATCAAGTATACATATCGCTTTATTACAAAAATCAATAGAATTAAGAATATTTCTATTTGAAATAATCAATTCACCATTAATTTCTACTCTATGCTTATCATTAATAATATAATTCATAACTCCCCCTATATTTCATTAAAAAATTCGGAAAAAGATACATTTAAAGAATTAACTATTTTTTCAAGCGTAACAATAGAAATATTTCTTTTTCCATTTTCTACACTAGCAATATATGTCCTATCAACTTTAGCTTTCAAAGCTAGCTTCTCTTGACTAAGTCCTTGTTCTATCCTTAATTGCCTTATCCTATTTCCAACCATTAATCTTATCATTACTTTTCTCTTTTCGATATTATAATAATAAATTATACTATATGTGGTCAATAAGTCAACGGACTACAAAGCTCATTACACTACTTAATACATACTAATTCCAAGAAAGGTGTTTGTTATTTTTCAATATCACCTCGCTATCAGTAGCCGACCAAAAATAATTTTTTCTATACATATTATCATGAATATATACTTTTCTAAGTTCTGTCCTTTCCGGATTACTATTTATTATTGCCAAATTAGCACGATTATTATAAATTTCTAAATTTCTAACTTTCAAATTTCCTTCTACCTCAATAAGATCCCTAATTTCTTCCTCACAATTATAGATACACCCATCTTCTATTTCAATATCACTTCTACAAGCATAGAGTGCACCATTTTTGCAATTATGAATGTTTACATTTTTTAGTCCAACACTACTATCACTAGAAAATACTCCATATGTACCACATCCATATAAATCCATATTCCTAAAAAATATATTTTGAGAATTTGAAATATAAATAACTGCACCACAACATTCTTCCACTTCCGTCTTATGCCCCAACTTAAATCCTTCAAATTCAACATTATTACACTTTTCAAAGCTAATAACATTTGCTTCCTTAAAATGCGAAAACATATGGCTTCCATCACCATATATTTTCACATTATTCAATCCTTTAAATACAACCTCCCATCCATCACCAGCTTCCTCAATTTGTAAATATTTAGTATCAATTAGTCCATCTAAAATATCAGATACTTGCCTTTGTAATATAAAGCAACTATTATCACTAAGACTTTCCGCTAATTCTCTTAATGTTCTACAAACAATTTTATCCTCGTTCTCTATTATTTTTTCTAAATCATTCTGCATTACTATACAAAATTTTTTTTGATAATAGTCACTCCCCTTTATATAACGTTCAAGTACCTCATATATATACCGTACATTTTCACCATAGCGTTCATCTTCATTATATTCAAATGCAATGTCATATACATTAACTGCAGAAATAACGTCTATATTTAATTTCTTTTTATATTCATTAATCAGTGTAAATGCTAGCTGTATACTTTTTTTACTGCTAATATATCTCTTTGAATTAACTTGCATAATTCCTAAAGTTTCTTTCTTTTTAATCGGGAAAAATATATATTCAACAGCTCTCTTCTCTGGTCCCCTATTAAAATCTTCCATTATCATTATTGAGAACAATAAAATCCATATAGTACTATTTTCTGCATCTATATTCACAATTTTCTTATACCGTTTATAGAAAATATTAAATTTTCTGTAAATATATTTATTCAAATCATTTTCTTTTAAAATAGTTTTTTGTGTTATTTTTTCATCAAAAACTAACTTTATAAATCCATATATTATTACTATTATTGCAAATCCCAGCTCCTCTCTAAGTTCATCCGGTTTTATAAATATAGAGTCTGTCTTAACCAAAAAAGAATAAAACAGGATTATCGAAATAAAAATTGAAATTAGCGCCATACTTAATTCATATTTTAACTTATAAAATTCCCTTCTTCTCAGTATTACACATATAAGAATACACCGCCATAAATAAAAACATATAGTAAATATCCACATTTTACTAGCCAAATATTCCCACCCTATGTATTTATATAAATCATATAAAAACACCATTACAATATTAGGAATAAAAATATTCATAAGAATATTTTTTGTCATAGGAATATTTCTATCCTTTGAAAAATAAAAATATGCATATTTAATTTGACCACTGCACATATCCATCAAACAATTTCCTACCCATGAAATAGTATACTGAACGCCTACTACTGTTAAAACTAACACTACTATCTGCATTTTTTCCATCCTTTAGTATATATTTGTAATTCAACCGACTCCGCTAAACTATTAATAAATTGTACATATCTTTAAAACAATTCAACTACAAGTAACTTCATTAATTTTGCAAAATGCATGGCACTTTCTGCAACTAATAGCACCTATTTCCAAAAGAGTATAACCTCTGTTTCATTTGGAATTCCCACATATAAACTTGGTTGGCAAAGAAATTTCTTTAATTTATTAAGTGTTATCTTTATAGCATCACTTCTTTTATAATATATATCTGTAAAAATCACTAGAATTTCACCTCCTGAAGTCGCCTCTATACTAAAATTTCCATGCATTAATGAATTTCTTATTCTTTCAATAACATATTTAGGAGCTCCATCTTCCTTTATTTTATTTCTAATTATATATTTTCTTAGTGATTCTTCTTTATAAGAAAACATTGACACATCAACTTTTGAGTAATCTAATTTCGCATAATCATCATCTTCCATTCTTAAGGCAAAATTCATTATTTTCATAAAAGTAAATCCAATATCAAATGCAATTACTGCGGATTCATCCTCTCTTAATTCTCCCAATTTCTTTTCAAAGAGAGGTTCTACTTCCTCAATTTGATTTTTTGAATACTTACCGCAATTTGTCAAAACATAATGTTCATAAAACACTTCATTTAATTGTCCAATATGAACTAAAAAATTCGATATTTCCGTTTCAAAATCAAGAAATGTCTTTAATCCATAAAAATACTGGAGCATATCATTAATGCCATAATTATTAGCAATTTTTCTAAAATATCTTTCATTTATTTTTTCATTTATCTTATATTCTTTTATATCTAGTTTATTCTTATTATCAAATAAATAGGCAAGTATATCTGTTTTATTATTTACACTTTTTATCAACTTAGCTATAGTATTTTCAGAATATCCATCATAAATTTCATCCACACCCTTAAAAGATGTAATTTCATAATATCTCATTCTTAAAGTTTTTCGCATATTTTTCATTGAATATTTCATAAAAAATGTATTTTTAAAAGGAATTCCATAACTGTAATTACTAAAGAATTTTTTTATAAATTCGTGTAATATTGGTTCAAAAACAACTCCCTCATCTTTACAAACACCCTTATCTTTATTGTAAAGATAATAACAAATAAGCTGTCCACTTTCTTGAAATTGAAAATTGCCATATTGCATATGTGCAAGTGAATTACGGATTGTCCAAACCTGATCCCACATATTTTTTTCTTTCCCTTCCATCGAACAATATAATCTTATATCCGGTATTTCTGAAAACAAATCATCATTTTTTATATACCTAATATAAGGGATTAGCTTTGGATCATCTAAAACTTTATCTATAAATTTTGCAAAACAATATTCCCTTTTGTAATACCTATCGAGTTTTTCTCTATTCAGCAATAATAAACATCCATCTATAAATACCCTAAATCGTCCAAGGTCAAACCCATTATATTGATTAAACTTTCCTTCTCTAAACATTTGTATTATATCATTAACTTTGATTCCATTTGCATAAAGCTTTTCATACATATTAATTAGTACAATATTATTATTTAAATAATTATCCATTTGTGCTACTTCTCCTTCCATCCGATTACTATATATTCTAAATTTAATTTCATCTAATATAACCTTTTCTCTCCCCAATATTCTTTTTATACAAAATATTAAAAGATGTTGCTCTGAAAAAAATAATAATTCCAATTTATCTACCCTACATAAAAGACATGCTGATGCTATTCTAAAAACAAATCCACTTATTATTTTGAAGTAATCTAAAAATAATCTTCTATTTATTTGTATTTTTTCAACATATTATCTTTCTCCTATAATCAATTTTGAAATAGTATTATTTTAATAAATTTCTTCCAAGTTTCCTCTATATCTTTTTCCTCTTCTATCCCTTCACTCCCTTCTTCATTAATCCATATAAAAATTCCTTTTAACAATAATCCTCAAATATTTCCAACCTCTCCGTTCTAATATCCCCTAATTTTCCCCCAAAAAAAATTCACAAACGACCAATGCCCTTACGCATCATATCTTTTGTGAACTTCTAATTTCTTTTTATCATATTTACTTAGCTTTTTCATAACTTTTCTCTCCCTCCAAATTCTATATAAATATTATGCATCTCCTTCCTCCAAATTGCAAGACTTTTCACTAAGAACCGTCAAAATCTCCCCTCTTATCAATCTGCTTCACGCCCCAATTCGACAATACTTTCTATGATTCCTGTTTTATACTCATATCTCTATCCTTATCTAATTATTTTCCCATCACAAAAGAGCACAGAATCTCTTCCATGCTCTTATCTTACAACTTTCATCTATCTAATTATCTTCCGGGTGAACTTCCTCTTTCTCAGAATCCTTATCCCCGGACTCTTCTTCCATCCTCATCACGATTTCTTTCTCAGCCAAACTCGAAACTGCCTCATCTTCCCCAGAATCTGCATTATCTTCTGATGCCACGGCATCCTCCAGCACATTTTCCTCTTCTAACGCTTCTTCTTCCTGCACCACAGCCTCCGGCACATCTCCTTCTTCTAACGCCCCATTTTCTTCCTGCACCGCATCTTCCACAACTACAGCCTCGCCCTGCTCTGCATCTTCTGCATCTTCTACTTTTTCCACACCTTCATCCGAAGCCAAAACGCCCTCTTCCTCCTTCTCCTCTTCTTCCGTTTCCTCTCCCCCATCCTTTCGGAACTTCTCCCGGAGCTGCTCTTTCCTGGCTGCCACGGCATCCTTGAGGGCAAGTTTCTTCTCTTCACGGTTCTCTAAGGCTTCCTGCTTCTTTGCGTCACGGAGTTTTTGCTGCTCTTCGCGCTGTGCGGCTTTCTTAAGCTCTTTTTCCTGGTGCTGTTCTTCTTTGATGCGAAGCCTCTCGGCTTTATCCTGCTCCTTCTGCTGCAGGCGGTTCTGGCGAAGCTCGTCTTTCGCCTGCTGCTTCTGGCTCTTCTTGACCTGCTTTTTGGCAGAACGCTCGATAGAACGGATCATGCTCTTGGCATCACCGACTCTGCGGCGGGCACTGCGGTATGGATCGTAGAGGAAATAGGATGCTGTGGTAAGTGCCAGCAGCACCAGTCCTACGATAAGGCAGATTGGAAGCAGGAAATCGTAGAAGCCGTACTTTAATTCATAACCGATAAAGAGAACCAGCATCACCGGGAAAACTACTGCAGAGAAAATATCGCAGATGAGTCTCCAGAGAAAGAAGCACTGCTTCTGGTGTACAAAAATGGCTGCCTGCACGCCGGTAAAGAACATCAGCATCAGACAGATTTGTGATGTGATTCCATGTAAAAAGCCTACAAAGACGCACAATGCCAGTGAAAAGAAAAACATGGCAAGGGCGTAGCCTCTGCGGTATGCATATTTGTATTCCCGCATTCCCTCGCGCTTATCTGCACTCAGGTCATGAATTTCATATACCCGGTCATTGACCCGCTCCTTCATGTCCTCCCGGTATTTGCGGCCTTCTCTGGCATGTGCCATATTTTCGTCCATGTCTTCGTCCAGTTCCTGCAACATTTTCTGTTCCATAAAAATCTGCTGCAGCAACTCATCTTCCCGCTCTCTGCGCTTTGTGATTTCATCCTGAATCCAGCTTGCCTTCTGCATCTGGAGACTCTCTTTCATCCATTGTTCCTTTTCCATATTTTCACCCATAGCTGCCTTCTCCGTTTCGTACGCTTCCATTCTGCTCTATTTCTAATCAATCAAATCATTCTGAAATCTCGACAAATGCTCATAAGGAAGAATCAGTCTTCCCCGGTATAAGCCGCAGCCGTCATTCATCAGGCTGTTGCTTACTGCTGTAAACATGTCGACATCCACACCGGAAAGCTCCAGTTCCTGCAAACGCCTGCACCGTTCATAAGCTTCATCAAAATAAATGCATTCTCCCTCCGGGATGGTATCCCGGCGTGCTCTGGATGCTTCCTGCTTTTTCTCATAATTAATATGATTGGCGGAACCGATTTCTGCAATATCGTCCATCTGCTTTGTGCGAAGCTGTATTTCCACATAACATGTCGCACTGTTATCATAAAAAGTAATATGTAAGGATTTGTAATCGTCCTCATTTTCGCTGGTGATATAATCCCGGTAATATGGTTTTACAGCATCATCCAAAAGCAGGGAACTGCTTCTTAAGACACCGCCTGTCGGCTCTGCCGTAAATCCACGCTCCTCTAAAAACTGTGGCAGCACATTTGCAATCTGATAAAGGTGCTTTAATTCCTCTTCTTCGCGGTTCTCATGATTTTTCAAATGACACCGTGGCATGGAAATCACAATCCGGTATGCAATCAGATCACGGAAGCAGTTCAGCTTTTCCTTTAATTCTGCAATGTCCGGATAGCTTTTATGCTTTTTATAATAATCATAAATGTACTCTACAATATAGCCGTTGAATTTGCCCTCCGCACGAATCAGTGACTTGATTCTTCCTTTAAAAGTAAAGGAAAGATAAGGATATTCCATTGCCATATATTTGTAGAACTCACGGATTTTCTGGGACTGCGCTGTCAGGAAATCATTGTGCTCTAACAGCTCCATAATCTGAATCAGGAAATTGCAGTGCACCAGATCCACTTCATTTTTTGATACTTTTGCGGATGCCCGGAGGTCCTGCGTATACTTTTTCAATATCCGGAACACCGTTGCTCCGGAGTATAAGTAATCATTTAATGTAACCATTTTTCCTCGCTAAAATATCTTTTTATTTCAAATACTCTGCCAGTTCATATACCCTGTTTCTTGTTAATTCTGCCGCCTTATCATTTTCCAATAATGGCTGCAGGCTTCCACCCTCAGTATCTTTGCCGGCTTCCTCTACTGCACTGTCTTTTGTCTTAATCCAGTCACGCTCTTCCTGGGTAAGAGTCGTCATAGTGTCCTCATCCAAAGTCTCTTTTAAACGGCTCCAGATAGAATTCAGCTCATTATCCCACAACTGATACAACTGCAGAGACAGGGTATTCATTTCCTGCTGTGTCAGTTCTCCACTGGAAAGGTCTTCCTGCATGGCTGCTGCTTTCTCCTCGATTTTCTGCAATTCACTCTCTATGGATACATCGGAAGTTGTGGTTTTATCATTTACCGTAACCTTATCTCCACTCGGTCCTAAAAAGGTATCAAAGGTCAGCGTATTAAAAATTACATAGAATGGAAGCGTCGTATCCTCATCGGTAAGACCAATGGATGCCCAGTCCAGGAATCTTTCCGGCAATTCATCTAACGGTGCACCCGGCAGATAAATATATAAATCATAAACCTCTTCCAAACCAGCCGGTCCCGTGTAAATATATTTCACGCCGCCTTTAATTTCCGTGTCGCCTTCTGTTTCCTTCGTTGCAATATTCTCCAACTGCATCTCATAGGTATAATCATTTATCTTTTCCGGCTGGGTGAATTTTCCATAGAAATCACAATAGTAAAGGGTTCCATTTGGATATCCATCCCCGCTATCTCCTGCATCTGCATCATGATAATTTCCCACAAAAGAGCCATCCTCGGATAAAATCAATGTAGAATCCCATGCACCGGCTCCGCTGGTAAACATAAAGCTTTCTTCTGCAAGCTGTGCAAAAATGTCATCTTCATCCACATTTTCCGTTTCTGTCTCCTCTGTCACCTCTTCTGAGTTTTCCGTTTCTTCCGTCTCAGTCTCAGCCTCTGTTTCTGTGGTCTTTTTCTCCGGCTCCACGACTCTTCTTCCGCAAGCCGCAAACGTTGACATTCCCAACGCTGCACTTAATATCATTGCTAAAAACTTTTTCCCTTTCATAAACGAATCCTCCTGATGTTCCTTTTCATTTCTCTCCCCCTTTTTTATCTTTCTATGATTCTAAATCAAAGACATCCTGGTTTCTTCCCCGCTCCTTTGCCGTATAGAGTTTCTCATCCGCTAAGCGATATAATACCGTAACAGCAATTCCTTCTGTATAATGCTGTACTCCGCTGCTGAAAGAGCATTCGATATTCTTTTCATGCTTTGTATATTCTTTATATTCCCGTCTTATATGCTCTAGCATTTTACCGATTTCATCCGTGTTCATCCCCTTTAAAACCAGCATAAATTCTTCTCCGCCAAAGCGTACTGCAATCCCTTTATTCTTTACATGCTTCGTTAAAAGTCTTGCAAATTCCACCAGAATAATGTCTCCAAACCCATGTCCGTAATTGTCATTCACATGTTTAAAGAAGTCAAGATCAATCAGTACCGCATCAAATTCTTCCTTCTCATCCAGAATAAGTTCTCCCAGATACTGATTTAAATAACGACGATTATAGAGTCCGGTCAGTGCATCTTTATCTGCGGCATCTTTCAACTGTTCATTCAACTTCTTTACTTCTTCTTCCTGCCTCTGTCTCTGCATCTGAAGCAGGATAGAAATCAAAAAGACACAAAGTAAAACGATCAGCAGGGAACAAAGTGTGCTCTGCAGCACGACTTCTTTTGACAATTTTTCACTTTCCAGCGGTCTCATATAGGCTAAAATAACTGCTGCCACATCGGCTACAATTACTATGCCGGCAAACCGGATTGCATTTCCGGTTGGAATAAAAATCGCAATTGCTACCATCGCAAGTACCATGTATACAATCGTTCCCGTCTGA
>OIYO01001215.1_pt1 | contig 15271 bp, 14 predicted proteins | sample 1588191 | NCBI WGS metagenome assembly OIYO01 (sample SAMN03283275) | human gut metagenome | biome: human-associated habitat; material: feces | host: Homo sapiens | place: Peru | collected 2012 | reverse complement strand
CCCGCACCGTTATAGCCGCGGAGTATGGCGTAGTTCGCGTCATAATTCCAGTCGGCAGCTTCGCCCGACGCCGTGACGCAGGTCACCAGCATCAGCAGGAAAAGAATCAGGCATAGCCTTCTTTTCATGAATTGATTCCTCCATTTCTTCATCATAGTAATACTATTTCCTGCATTCACCTGCGCCATCTGCTTGCGCCTTTTCCGCTCTGTCGTCCGGTCGTTCCATTTAGCGTAGCGCTGCTACGCTGCATTCCACTCCCGTTAGCCAGAGCGAAAAATTCGCGGCGCATCTTGGCGCATTCTCATTTGGAAATAGTATAAAATCAACCGATAATGAAGCAAAACACCCCGGCAGGGCGTTTTTTTCGCGTCCTGCCGGGAGGTTTGGGGGAAAATCAAATCTTCGTTTCCAGCAGCTTCTTTTTGAGGTCGTTTTCCATCTGATAGAGCGTCTTTTCGGCTTCGACGCGCTTGGTGTGGCCTTCCTGCTGGATGGTCATCACCTCGTTGATGGTGTCGATGAGGCTCTGGTTCGTCTGCACGAGCGTCTCGATGTCGATGATGCCGCGCTCGGATTCCTTCGCCGTCTCGATGGTGCTCATCTTGAGCGTCTCGGCGTTCTTCTTCAGCAGCTCGTTGGTCATGTTCGTGACCGCGCGCTGCGCCTGCATCGCCTGCTGCGTGTGGTGCAGCCCAAGCGCCAGCACCATCTGGTTCTTCCACAGCGGCAGCGTGTTGGAAATGGTGGACTGAATGCGTTCCACCAGCAAGCTGTCATTGTTCTGCAAAAGGCGAATCTGCGGCGCCATCTGCATGGATACCTGACGGGTCAGCTTCAGGTCGTGGAGCTTTTTCTCGAAGCGGTCGCACTGCGCGGCAAGGTCGTTCGCCTTCTGCGCGTCCATTGCGTCGCCGGATTCCGCCGCCTTCGCCATCAGCTCCTTCAATTCACCCTCGCGCACGCGCTGCAGTTTCTCTTCGCCCGCGATGATGTAGAGCGTCAGCTGGCGGAAATACGCCGTGTTCTGGTCGTACAGGCGGTCGAACATGGCAACGTCCTTGAGCAGCTGCGCCTGATACCCTTCCAGCGAGGTCGCGATATTTTCGACATTCACATTCGCCTTGTTGTAGCGCGCCTTCATGCGCTCAATACGGTTGTCGGCACTGTGGAAGATTTTGAAGATGCCCTTGGGTTCTTCCGCGTCCGCCTCAAAGCCCTTCAGTTCAACGACGAGGTTTTCCAGCATCTTGCCGACTTCGCCCGTGTCCGACGTGCGGACGGCTTGCAGCGCGCTCTCGGAGAAATCGCTGATGTGCTTCTGCGCATCCGCGCCGAAGAGCAGCACATGGTCAGGGTTGGTGATGTCCAGCTTGGTCAGGAAGTCCTCAATCGCGGCGCGCTCGGCGGGGGTCAGCTGGCTCTGGTCGAGGCGGGGCGCGGTCGCTGGGGCGCTGGTCTGCGGCTGCGCGGCGGCAGCGGTCGGCACGGCAAGCGGTTCAGATGTGGTCGATGCGGGGGCGGCGGGCTGCTGCTGAATGCTCTGCGCGGGGGCTGCGGACGGCGCGACGGGATCGGGAACATCCGGCGTGAGGGAAAGCATCGGGAACTGATCAGCCATGGGAAAATCCTCCTCGTGTATATAATAATTGTTAATTCTGATAGAACTTCTTCTGCTGCCGGTCGGCTTCGGGAATATCCTCCTCCGGCATTTTCAGCACGGGCGCGCCCTGATTCATTTGCCGCGCCGCCGCCGTGCCGGATGTGTGCAAATCCGCCTGCTGCGTCGAATAGGGGACAGACGCGTTCTGCTGCTGCCGGTTCGCCTCTTTCAGCGATTCGGACAGCACACTCTCCATGTAGCCGTCGCGCTTGAGCATCTGCTCCAGCACGTCCATGTCCGCGCTCATGTCCAGCATGTCGTCCTTGTGCATGGCGTCAAGCTGCTTCTGCGCGGCTTGCAGAATCATGTCCAGCGCGTGGATGAGGTTCTCGCGCGTCGTGTTCATCTCGCTGTACGACACGCCGCGGGTTTTCATCGTGCGGTAGGACTGCAGGAGCTTGAGCGTCGTGGGCAGGTAGTAGCTCATGAACTTGCGCATCCGGCTGGCCTCATTGGGGTCATCGACGACTGTTTGCAGCATCTTGCGCACCAATTCATCGAGGTCTTTCAGCCGACGGGTCATCACGAACTCGTCAATCTGTTCGCGCTCGGCGGCAATCTGGCTGAGCAAGTCCAGCCCGCCGGCAACGACTTCCTTCGCGCGCTGATCCTCCGGCGTACCCACCTGAATCACCGGCTCTTCCTTCACGCGCTCGCCATTCTCGGTGTGCAGCCCATCCAGCGGCGTTGCCATCGTCTCAATCAGCTTCTTCAGCCCGGAGGCAATGGCGAATCCGCCGACGAACCGCCAGAAGCCGGGAATCGGCAGAGAAATAATCCCCAGAAATGACACCCAGAACGCAATCTGACCGGCGATAACTGCTTTGGTTTCCTTTTTCTTCTTGGACTTGCTCATGGAAGTCTCCTTACTCCTCAATCAATCGCGGGATGCTGTCATTATACAGGAAAGCGGCGCGGATGCGCAAGGGGAAGCGGCGGAAAAATACGCTTTGCCGCCTGAAAAATACACTGTGACCGCGCAAAATACAGCAACCCTTTCTATTATAGCACACTTGCAGGGCAAAAGGAAAGCACAAAAGATGAGAATTTCATGAAACTTGCGCGTTCTGCCGGGGGAGAATTGCGCATACCTTGTCCCGAACAACCGAAAGGAGGAAAACGCGGTGGATGCGCAGCTTCGGAAGGAAACAGTGACGATGGAGCAGGTGACGGCACACGGGGCTTCACAGGCGGTGGTGGAGGGCGAAATTACGCTGCCCGGCGGCCTGCGGGAGGAAACGCACGTCCTGCACGCGGGCGGGATGGCGGTGGTGGACAGCGCCGAAAGCGGGACTGACCGCGTGACGCTCTCCGGCAAGGTGATTTTCCACGTCCTCTACACGCAGGGCGCGCCGAATCAGGTGCATGTGGTGGAGGCAACGGCGGATTTTATCCACCAGTGCGATTTGCCGGGCGCGCAGCCGAAAGGTCGCGTACAGGCACAGGCGCGGGTGGAGCATGTGGATGCCTCGGTGCAGGGCGGTCGGCTGAATATGCGCGCGATTGTGCAGCTGGATGCCCGCGGCGCGTCCACACAGGCGCTGGAGGTGCTCACAGGGGTGAATGCGCCGGGCGGCGCGGAAGTCGCCACGCAGGAGATTGCCCTGCGTCGAACCGTCGCCAGCGGACAGGCGGATACGCTGCTCCGGGAGGAATTTGAGCTGCCGGAAGGCTTGCAGGTGCGCGAGACGCTCTGCGCGGACGCGGCGGCACAAATCAGCGATATCACGGGCGGACAGGGCAGAATCGGCGTGGAAGGCACGGTGACCATTTCGGCGGTGCACGCAAGCGATTTGCCCGGCAAACCGCTTGTCGTCACGCACCATGAGGCGCCGTTCAGCCAGACGCTCGAACTCAGCGGCGAAAGCGGTGATTTGCTTGATGCCCGCGTGACCGTGCGTGACGTCGCGGTCGCCAGTCAGGACGCGGGCGACGGGGGAAAGACGCTGCGGGCGGAAGTCCTCCTTGGCGTGCAGGGGACGGCGGACACGCAGGAGAAGCTGACTGTCCTGCGCGATGCGTACACCTATCAGGGGGCGGCGCTGACCTTTTCCGGGCGCGACGTGGTGATTCGCACGGGGCAAAGGCGCGCCTCTGCCGCTGAATCCGGCAAGACGACGCTGCTCCTGCCCGACGGCACGCCCCCTGTGCGCGGGATGCTTGCCGCGTTTGCCACGCCCATCATGACCGCGCAGGACAGCACGGGCAGCCGCTTGAACACCGAGGGGATGCTCGAAATCACCCTGCTGTACATGACCGACGAGAACACCGCGCCCGTGACCGTGCATCAGGAAACGCCGTTCCGCACGTCCTTCGCCGTCTCCGCCGCGCCGGACAGCATCATTACCCTGACGGCGGATGAGGTGGAAGCTGTGCCGATTACCTCCGACCGCGTGGAACTGCGCTACGTCCTCCGCCTGACCTGCGACGGCGTAGAAACGCAAGGCGCGCATCTGCTGACCGACGCGCAGGAGGATGCGGCGGATGAGGTGGACGACGGGCTGTACCTGTGCTACTGCCAGACCGGCGAGGACTGGTGGACGCTGGCGAAGGAATACCGCGTGCCGCAGGAGAAGCTGCGGCGGCTGAATCCCGACTTGCCGGATGCGCTCAAGCCGGGGACGGGCGTAGTGGTGTGGAAGAAGAGTCAATAAGCAAACAGGTCGGAAGAAATTATACTTCCGACCTGCTTTGGCATATCAAATTTGTTCGATGACGCTCTCCATGCACGTTGCGCACCGAAACACCCTGTCATACCGCTTTTCCAGCGCCGCAAACGCCGCGTCTGCGGATTGCTCCGTCTCGAACGCGCCGAACACTGCCGAACCGCTCCCGGTCATCAGCGCGGCTGCCGCGCCGCAATTCCGCAAATCCGCAATCGCATCCGCAATTGCTGGACGCATTTGCTCGCTCACCGGCTGCAATACGTTCCCCAGCGCCGGGGACAGCACGCGCAAATTCCCATCCGCCAAAGCCGCCTGCGCCGCGTCATTGTCCGGGCGGAACGAAACCGCCTGTGCGTGGTACGCCGCAAACACGTCGCGCGTAGAAAGCCCGCCGCACGGCTGAATCACCACCAGCGGGAAGAACTTCCCGCACGGGAGCGCCTCCATCGCTTCCCCAATGCCGCGGGTGCGGGTCAATCCGCCGCGGATGCAGAAGGGCACGTCCGCCCCCAGCGTCAAGCCGACATCTTCCAGCTCCGCCCGCGTCAGCCCGGTTTCCCATAGGCGATTCAACCCAACCAGCACGCCCGCCGCGTCGCTGCTGCCGCCGCCCATGCCCGCCCCGACGGGAATGTGCTTCTCGACATGAATGCGCACCCCCAGCGGGCAGCTTGCCGCCTTTTGCAGCGCCCGTGCCGCCCGCAGCGCCAGATGATGCTCGTCCGCCGGGAGCAGCGGCGTGCCGCCCGTCGTCAGCGTGATGATGCCATCGGCCGTCTTTTCCAGCGTGATTTCGTCGGCAAGCGTCACGCTCTGCATCAGCATGTCCATCAGGTGGTAGCCGTCCGCCCGCCGCCCGGTAATATCCAGCGTCCAGTTGATTTTTGCCCGTGCTCCAATCCGCAGCATAGCTTTTGCCCTCCACAAAAGTGTCTTTCCTCTATCATACGCCAAACGCGGTGATTGTGCAAGGCGAAAAAATGTGCTATACTATAAGCGCGCCCGAAACGGGCGGCAAACCATACGTTCGGAGACAGTCCGAGAGGAGCAAAAGTGAAGAAACAGGATAAAACGCCCGTGCTGATTAACCTGATCAGCACCATCCGCGACGAAGAGGGCGAGCAGGAAGCGCCGATGCAGCTGTTCTGCCGCGGAGAACTCAAGAAAACCGCCAGCGGCTATCTCATCCGCTATCAGGAATCCATGCCGACGGAGGATGACAGCGAGATGGTGACAAGCGACGTGATTCTGTCGCTGTCCGAGCACCGCGTGACCATGAGCCGTCCCGGCGAGTACGGCACGACGATGGTGTTTGTAAAGGATCAGCGCTTTGAGGGCGCGTATCACACGCCGTTCGGGGATATGGCGATGGCGGTGTTCCCGACGCAGGTCAAGTGCCGCGCGGCAGACGACGCCGGGATGGTGCACCTCGAATATCAGCTGGATGTGCAGGGGCGCTTTACCGCCATGCACACCATTCACATTGACTATTGCGCGACGGGGGCGCAGTAAGCATGTTGACGGCGCTTCGGCAGGAGCTGCAGGAGATGCTGGCAACCGTGCCGACGCTTCGCCGCCCGGCGCTGCGGCGGTCGGATGACGCGAATGCGCTCTTCGCGACGGATTTGCCGCTTTTGGCGGACGCGGCGGATTTCTGCCAACTGGCAGAGAAGCACGGCTGGCGGACGCGGATGCAAGGCGGCTGGCTGCTGCTGGACAAGCTGCCGAATCCGCCGGATATGCCGGCAAAAATCCCCGACGCGCAGGGCGAACTCGGCTGCTGCCTGTCGCTGCTTGCGCGCCATCCGGATGATACGGCGGATGGTACGCTGCTTCGGGCACTGCTGAAATCGGCGGATGCGGGCGGTCAGGCGATGGAAAAATACTGCCGTATGCTGCATCGGGATTTAGCGGCGCGCTTGCGGACGCACAATCCGCTGCCGGGACGCTTGCTGCCGTATCTCTGCCGCACGGCGGAAGAAAGGACGGGAAATCCATGATTATCAGCTGTATGGGGCACGCAAAATTTGTCATTGAGCTGGATAACGGCCTCCGCATCGTTACTGATCCGTATGATGCGTCGTGCGGCTATCCCGTGACGGCGAATCCGGCGGATGTGGTGCTGGTGTCGCATCAGCATCACGACCACAACGCGGTCGAGACGATTCCGGGGCATCCGCGCGTGATTGACCGGGCGGGGGATTTTGACCTCGGTGGCGGCGCGGCGGTGCGGGCGATAGAGGCGTACCACGACGACCAGCAGGGGAAGCTGCGCGGCAAAACGCTGCTGTTCTGCCTGAAGGCGGAAGGCCTGACGGTGATGCACCTTGGCGATTTGGGGCACATGCTGACGACGGAGCAGCGGCTGCTTTTGGGCAGTGCGGATATCGTGATGCTGCCCGTCGGCGGGTACTACACGATGGACGCGCCGATGGCGAAGCAGGTGGCGGACGTGCTGCACGCGCGGGTGATCCTGCCGATGCACTACAAGACGGCGGCGAATGAATCGTGGCCGATTGCGCCGGTGACGGACTTCCTGCGCCTGTATCCGGAGAAAGCGGAGGAGCTGCCGCTGCTGCGGGTATCAGCGGGGGATTTGTCGTGCCAGCCGCACTTGGTGGCGCTGATGCCGCTCAGTTTGGGGAATGTGAAGGCATAATGAAAATACCATCGGGAGCGAAATGCTTGCCCGATGGCATTTTTTTTTGCTTTTGGGGATTTTGATTTTCCCCATGCAGTGCGCTTTTGGAAGCAGGGGTTTCGCCTCCGCAGAGGCGCCCCCCTGCCGCAATGCTGCTGCCTGCTCATGGCGCAGTGAGTTCCTCCTCAATGCCATCCGCGCTGATTGTCAGCGGGCGGCGCAGCATCCACACGGCAATCACCAGCACTGTCGCGTAGACCGCACTCCCAGTCAGCCGCGTCATCAGCAGGCGGAACGCCCCCTGTTCCGCCCCGAAGCGGTCAATCAGTGCCGATTGCAGCGTCAGCAGCGACAGCAGCGCCGCGACGAGCGACAGCACCTTCGCCGCCGAGAGAATCGGGCTGCCGAGCTTGCGGAAGCGGATCAGGTTTGAGATGGCGAGGTACATCATGACGAAGGTGTAGAGCGCGGAGAGGTAAATCAGGTGTCCGGGCAGCGCGGAGACGGACTGCCCCGACGCCATCAGCAGCGCCAAGCCGCCAATCGGCACATTCAGCACCAGCAGCGACCACGCGACGCGCCGATAGCAGCGGGATTCGTGGCGCGGCAGGGCAGATGGCGGCAGCTTCCGCCCGCGGTGGTGCGAGAGCGTCAAGTCCGTGCGGACGGCGGCAAGCATCAGCGTGTAGATGCCCAGCGACAGCAGCCACACCGACCCGCTTTGCAGACCAATCAGCAGGTTATAAGCCGCGTAAAGGTAGTTCAGCACCATCACCAGCTGCAAATTCACGCTCGCGCGGAAGATGCGGTCCTGCTTGTACTGCACCGCCAGCGCGCTGCCGAGCAGCAGCCCCAGCGCACGGCGGAGGCGCTTGCTGCCCGGATTTTCTTTGGGAGAAGCAGATGATTTGAAAAGCATCGTCGTTTCCTCATGAGAAAGCAGATTGCCAAAGCGCTTTCCTTTTGGCAAGTTCAACACGGGGCGGGCAAATTCCTGCTTGATAGCGCAAAAAAGTGCAAACGAAAACAGGACACTGCCGAAGCAATGCCCTGTTATCTCTCGTGATAGCTCGTGAGAAGCAGCTGTCTCGAAAATTAGTTGAGACCGAAGCGCTTCTTGAAACGATCGACACGTCCGCCGGTATCCACCAGCTTCTGCTTGCCGGTGTAGAAGGGATGGCACTTAGAGCAGATATCCACTCGAAGTTCCTTCTTGGTCGAGCCGGTTTCAAACGTCTCACCGCACACGCAGCGAACGATGCACTTGCCGTAGTTGGGATGGATCTTTTCCTTCATTGCGATTTCACCTCTTTCGCGTATGCAATGATCAGCTTATTCAGCCGCAGAAATCATTGTATCATATTTGCCGGGGGATTGCAAGCCTTTTTTCTCTGAATCCGAAACTTTTTTCTGCTTTTTTGGGAAGCGGGGCGAATCACTGCTTCATCAGCGCCGCCCAGTCCTTGATGCGGACAAGCAAGTCCTCATTGTTGGTCGTCTTTTCCAGCATCGACAGCAGCTGCGGAATCATGTCCACCGCGCGCAGGCTGCCCAGCATCTCGTGAATGAGCTGAATGCCGTCCAGCTGCTCCTTGCTGGCGATGAGTTCGGCGCGCTTCGTGCCGGAGAGCAGCAGGTTGACCGGGGGATAAATGCCCGCGCACGCCGCCGCCGTGTCCAGCACCAGCTCCATATTCGCCGTGCCCTTCAGGTCTTCCACGATGGAGTCATCCACGCGGCTGCCCGTTTCGATGTTCATGGCGGCGAAAATCGTCAGCGAACCGCCTTCGCGCAGGCAGCGCGCCGCACCGAAGAGCTTCTTCGCTTTTTGCAGGCTTACCGGATTCACCATGCCGATGGTCTGCCGCCCCTGCTGAACAGCCGCGGTTGTGTAAACCTTGGAGAGGTAGGTCAGGCTGTCCACCAGCAGAATCACGTTTTTCTTCATTTCCACCAGCCGCTCGGCGCGCTCCAGCACCATGTCGGTGATGCGCAGGTGATTTTCCGGCGTCTGATCGAAGGTGGAGGCAATCACCTCGCCGTGCGTGTGGTCACGGTAGAGCGTCGCGTCCTCGGGCGTGCCGCCCAGCAGCAGCGTCATCACCACCGCATCCGGATGGCAGATGCTGGCTGCGTTGGCAATGGAGGACAGCAGATGCGCCTTGTCCACGGCAGGCGGGCAGTGAATCAGCCCGCGCTGACCAAAGCCAATCGGCGCAACGAGGTCAATCAGGCGCATGTCAAGGAACTCATTGCTGCTGCCTTCCACTTCGAGGGTGATGTGCTCGTGCGGATAGCAGGGCGTCAGGGCGTCAAACGCGGGGCGGTTCGCCACCGAATCAGCGGGGCAGCCGTTGACCTCGGTGATGTAGAGCATGGCGGAGTACTTGTCGCCGTCGCGCTGGGGACGCACCTTGCCGGTTACAAAGTCGCCCGTGCGGAGATAGAAGCGGCGAACCTGCGCCATCGAGACGTAAATATCGCGATTGCTGGGGGTGAGCGACGCGCCGCGCAGGAAGCCGTAGCCGTCCGGGTGCAGCTCCAGAATGCCCGAACCATCCTGACATTCCGCCGGGGAGAGCATGTCGCTCGGCGAACCCGCCCACATGCTCTGCAAGTCTGACGGTACATCGCGCTGGGGACTGTTGAAGCCGGGCTGGCGGGCGCGGCCGCTGTCGAAGGCGCTCGGCGCATCGTAGGAGCGGGAGTAGCGGGGAGCGTCCGTGCCGAAGGTGGAACGCGGCGCATCCGTGCCATAGGCAGGGCGGCGGTCAGGCACATCCGAGCCATAGGCGGAGCGGCGGTCGGGCACATCGCTGCCGTACGTCGGGCGGCGGTCAGCCCAGCTGCTGGTCGCGCGGGGCGCGTCATACGAGCGGTCGTTCGTGGAATCCGCCTGCGCCGCCGGGCCGAAGCGCGTGTAGTTTGCCGGACGCGCCGGGCGGGCAAAGTCGTTCCCCTGCGGACGTGCCGGGCGATTGCCAAACGAATTGCCGGATGCCTGATACGCGGGCTTGCTGCCGAAACGCGGCGGCGTCGCGGGCGCTTGATACGCCGGGCGGAAGCCGCTTATGGCAGGGCGCGCATCCGATGCGGGCTGTGCGGGCGCAGCGGGTTTTTCCGCTTCCGGCTTGGACGCAGCGACCGCAGGTGCGGCGACCGCAGGTGCGGCAACTGCGGGTGCGGCAGTTTCCGGTTTGGCGGCGGCAGGTACGGGCTGCTTGTTGGCAGGCGCGGGGGATTCCGGCGACTTCTCATCCTTCACGGCAGCGGGAACCTCGGCTTTTTCCACGGGGGATTCCTGTTTGTCGTCAGACTCTGGAATGGGGGTGAAATCCATCGGCACAGCGGGGATGTCGCTGTATTTCGCGTTGCGCGCGCGGTCGAGTTTTTCGACGATACCTGCCTTGGAAATGCCCGCGCCGAGCTGCACGCCCATGGCCTTGGCAACCTTGCGCAGCTCCAGCACTGTCAGCTGACTAAAATCTTGATTCTTCCATTCAGACATAGCTTGAAAAAGCCTCCTTGCTCTCCCAAATCTCTGTAATCTATCTATATCATTATCCGTTACGGCTGTTCATTTCGGGCGACGATGAAGTCGCGGTGCACTGCCTGCTCGACGAAATGCGAAAAGTCGTCATACGGCGGCTCGGTCAGCGGCGTGAAGCCCGCGTTTTGCAGCAGTGTCAGCAGCGTATCCTTGCGCAGCGTCAGCGTGTTGAAGGAAATCGCCGCCGCGCCGCCGCGTTTGAGCGCCCGCCGCCACGCGGGGAGGATGCGCTCCAGCAGCTTGGGGAAGCTCTCCGCCTTTTTCCCGTTTTGCGGCGCGTGCTGCACGCCGTAGGGAAGGTCGCAGACGAGCAAATCCGCCGGACGCTTCTTCAGCAGGTCGGCGATAAGCCCGCTGTCGCCCTCCGCCAGCATCAACGTGCGCACATCATCCGCCGCGAAATGCTCCTTCGTGTCGCTGAAGGTGTACTCGGCAATCGGCACGGCGGTCTTTTGCAGCGTGCGGCTGCTCTGCGCGAGGCGGTGCTTCAGGCGGTGGAATTGCAGATAATTGCTGAAATAATCCGCCGCTTCCTTCAAATCCTTGCGATCTATGTCGAGGCAGACGGCGTTCATGCCGTTTTGCAGCGCGACGAAGCCGGTTGTGCACTTGCCGCACATAGGGTCAAGCACGGTCAGCGGCTGTTTTGCGAGGGCAAAATCACTTGCGGCGCGGGCGCAGTTCATCATCATATGGGTGAACGCGGCGCTCGTTTTGCCCTTGTACTTCAAAATCTCCGAGAGGTCGTCGGGCAGATAGGCGGTGCGCGGCCAATCCAGCGGACGAAGCAGACCGCCCTCCACGCACTCGAAGAGCATCAGGCGTGTGCTGTGCGTGCCCAGCAGCGCAAGCGCTTCGGGGGTCAGCGCATTGGCGGAGAAAGTCAGGCATGGTACGCCGCCGATGGATGTCACCTGCGTTTCAGCGGGCAGGGAAAGCGCACACAGCAAACAGGTCAACTCGGCTTGACCAAGTTTGACCTGCGCGTCACGATAGCGGATATTCGCGTGTGGGGCTAACTGCAAGCAAAATTGCATAGAAGAAACATACTCCTTAGCGCAGTAAAATCAGGGTATCAAAAAAGGCACACGAAAAATGAATAATGATGTAAAAAAATCAGCCAGCAGGGACGTAAAGTGCAAAATCACCATATAGAAAGGCATGAGAAACCTGCTGTTGCCAATAGTATAGCAAAATACACGCGATTATGCAAGGGGCGAGAGGAAAGATTTTTCATAATGCGGAATTAAAAGAAAACCCCTTCCGAGGAAAAACCTCGAAAGGGGAATGCCATTGCGCACAATCAGCACATTAGCGGCGAAGGGCAAAGAACCCTTACAGCCGGACCATTGAGAAATGCCGCGGGGCAATGATGACAAAAGCCATCAATACTTGCGCTTGCGGGCAGCTTCGGCCTTCTTCTTGCGCTTGACGCTGGGCTTTTCGTAATGCTCACGCTTACGAACTTCCTGAATCACACCACTGCGGGCGCACTGACGCTTGAAGCGCTTCAGAGCACTCTCCAGGGATTCATTCTCACGGACGCGTACCTCGGACACTGTTATCCCTCCTTTCGCTCATCTCGCCTTGACATCAGCCACATAGACAGACGGATGGCGAACCGTATAGCTATTATAGCAAAAGATGATGCGCACGTCAATGCCTAATTGCAAATTTCCGAAAAAAATCTCCTGAAAATTGCGGATTTACGCGTTGCGGACGATGCTTTCCAGCACATTGACCATTGCTTCCATCGCCTCGACGGTAATCATTTCCTTTCTGCCATGGAAATTATAACCGCCGGTGGAAAGGTTCGGGCAGGGCAGCCCCATGTAGGACAGGCGTGCACCGTCCGTGCCGCCGCGGATGGGGGAGATGACGGGGGTCACGCCGTTTTCCTCAAATGCCGCCTTCGCCTTCTCCACCACGTCCATGTGCTGCTCCATGATTTCGCGCATGTTGCGGTAGCTGTCGCGGATGACGCACTCGAACGTCCCCGCGCCCCACTTCTGGTTCAAGTAGTCGGTAATCTGCTGCACGGTCGCCTTGCGCGCGTCGAACTTCTGCGCGTCGTGGTCGCGGATGATGTACTGCAGCGTCGCCAGTTCCTCGTCGCCCTCCATGTGCATCAGGTGGTAGAAGCCCTCGTAGCCGCAGGTGTGCGCGGGCGTTTCCGCCGGGGGCAGCATGCTGTTCCACTCAATGGCCATCAGCAGGGCGTTGCGCATCTGGTTCTTCGCGCTGCCGGGGTGGATGTTCACGCCGTGTACCTTGATGGCGCACGACGCGGCGTTGAAATTCTCATACTCCAGTTCGCCCAGCGCGCCGCCATCCACCGTGTAGGCATAATCCGCGCCGAAATTCGCCACATCAAAGTGATCCGCGCCGCTGCCGATTTCCTCGTCCGGCGTAAAGCCGATGCACACCGTGCAGTGCTCCGGCGCATCGGGGGCGGTCAGCCGCTTGCACAGCGCCATAATTTCCGCCACGCCCGCCTTATCATCCGCGCCCAGCACGCTGTCGCCGCTGGTGACAATCAGCTCCTGCCCCTGCAAGTCCTTCAGGAACGGGAAGCCGTCGATGACCACGCCGTTTTTGAGCGTGATGGCGCTGCCGTCGTAGTGCTCGATGATGACGGGGTGCGTCGGGCCCTTCACGCCGTCGGATGTATCCATATGCGAAATCAGCCCGACTTTCGCCGGATGATTGCCCTTGGCGGGAATCGTCGCGTACACATAGCAGTGGTCGTCTACGCGGGCGTTTTCGATGCCCATTGCGTGCAGCTCGTCCACCAGCATTTTTGCCAGCACCCACTGGTTCGGCGTGGACGGGCAAGTGCCGCTCGTCTCGCTGGAGGTCGTTTCAATCTGGACATACCGCAGGAAATTCTCTTTGACGTTGGACATGGGAAACCTCCTTGTTTCTTATATTATAATGTAGATTTTGTGGATGATGTGGATTTTTGCCGTCGCTGACCGGGCTTGGCGTTTCGCAAAGGCGGAAGCGCTTTATTCCGCGTGATGATGCAGCGCCGCAAGCGCGGTCTGAATCCCATCCACCGCCGCCGACACGATGCCGCCCGCGAACCCCGCGCCTTCGCCTGCTGGGTACAGCCCGTCCACCCGCTCCGCCATCAGCGTCTCCCGGCTTCGGGGCAAACGCACCGGCGACGACGAGCGTGTCTCCACCCCCGTCAGCAGCGCATCCGGATGCGCAAAGCCATGCAGCTGCCCATCCATCCGCCGAATGCCGAATTTCAAGTCCTCTATGATGAAATCAGGCAGGCACGCGCGCAAATCCGCCGGCACAACGCCGGGACGGTAGGTCGGCTGCACGTCGCCAAGGCGCGTCGTGGCACGGTCGTGCAGCAAATCCTCCACGCGCTGCACCGGCGCTTTGTACCCGCCGCCGCCAAGCCGGAACGCCGCCTGCTCAATGCTCCGCTGCCACACGAAGCCCGCCAGCGGGTGATCGTCGCCAAAATCCTCCGGACGCACACCCACCAGCAGCGCACTGTTTGCGTTTTCGCCCGCGCGCGCGTGGTAGCTCATGCCGTTGACACACAGGCCGTCCGGCTGACTTGCCGCCGCAATCACCTCGCCGCCCGGACACATGCAGAAGGTGTACGTCCCGCGGCCGTCGGGCGTGTGGACGGCGAGCTTGTAGTCCGCCGCCTTCAGCGCGGGGTGCGTCCAGCATTTGCCGTACTGGCTCTGGCTGATAAGCGCTTGCGGATGCTCAATGCGCACACCCATGGCGAATGGCTTCTGCTCCATGCGCACGCCCTGCCGGAACAGCGTCTGCATGGTGTCGCGCGCGCTGTGACCGATGGCGAGAATCACCGTGTCGGTGCGGATTTCCTGTGTTTCGCCGCCGCAGAGCACCGTGATGCCCTCCATGCTTTCGCCGCGCATCATCAGCCCGGTCAGACGCGTGTCAAACCGCACTTGACCGCCCAGCTGGATGATTTCCTGCCGCATCGAGCGCACAACGCCCTTGAGCAAATCCGTGCCGACGTGCGGTTTTGCGATGTACAGGATGTCCTCCGGCGCGCCGTGATCGACGAAGGTTTGCAGCACCGTGCGAATCAGCGGTGATTTCGTGCCGGTGGTCAGCTTGCCATCAGAGAACGCGCCCGCGCCGCCCTCGCCGAACTGCACGTTGCTTTCCGGGTCGAGGATGCCCTGCTCCTGCATGGCAAGAACAGACTTCGTGCGCTCCTCGACGGGCTTGCCGCGCTCGATGAGAATCGGCTGTACGCCCGCGCGTGCCAACGTCAGCGCAGCAAACAGCCCCGCCGGGCCGGCTCCGACGACAACGGGCGGATGCTCGAACCGCGCTTTCGGCAGCGTCGGCGCTTTGGGGAAGGCGAACGGCGCCGCAACACCCGGCTTGAGCCGCGCGAGCACCTTCGCTTCATCCGTCAACGTCACCGCGACGCTCAGGACGAAGTGCACATCCGCCTTGTCGCGCGCATCGACCGCCTTTTTGAGCAGCACGACGCTTTTGAGCTGCTCCGGCGCACATTTCAGCTTGCGGAGAAGCAAGGCATTCAGCGTTTCAGGGGTGAAATCGAGGGGGAGGGAGAGAGAATCGAGACGAAGCATGGGGAACTCCCTTCGTTAATGCGGAATGAGGAATGCGGAATGAGGCACGCCGTCCCCGAATAAACACGCGGACATAGCATGAAGATGTAACCAACTGAATCGCGCGAAAGGGTCAAGGGACGAAGTCCCTTGTGGAGTCCAGAG
>OIYO01001213.1_pt1 | contig 15314 bp, 16 predicted proteins | sample 1588191 | NCBI WGS metagenome assembly OIYO01 (sample SAMN03283275) | human gut metagenome | biome: human-associated habitat; material: feces | host: Homo sapiens | place: Peru | collected 2012 | reverse complement strand
ATTATATAGGTGATGGATATTATAAAATAGTATCTGAAAATTCTAAAAAAGTTTTAGATGTTAATGCGGCTGGAAAAGCAAATGGGACAAATGTACAACAATATGATTACAATTATTCTTCGGCTCAACAATGGGAGATAAGAGATGCAGGAGATGGAAGTTATTATATTGTATCTCGATGTAATGGATTATTTTTAGATGTGGCATCGGGACAAATTAAGAATGGTACAAATATTCAAGTATATGCGGGAAATGGAACTAATGCACAAAAGTTCAAGTTCAAAAAATATGAAGAACCAAAGCAAATAATAGAAAATGGGACATATACAATAGCAAGCAAATTAAAGAGTAATTATATTTTAGATGTGGCTAATTCATCGAGAGAAAATTGTGCGAATATACAATTATGGCAGAATTCTGGTGTAGAAAACCAGAGGTTCTCTATTACATATGTTGGAGATGGTTACTATAAAATAACTTCAGTATATTCTAAAAAGGTTTTAGATGTTAAAGGTGGAGGAAAAGAAAGTGGTACAAATGTACAACAATATGATTACAATTATTCTTCTGCTCAACAATGGGAAATAAGAGATGCTGGGGACGGAAGTTATTATATCGTGTCACGTTGTAATGGTTTGTTTTTGGATGTGTCAGCTGGACAGGCTAAAAATGGAGCAAATGTACAAGTATATGCGGAAAATGGAACTAATGCACAAAAGTTTAAGATCGAAAAATATGAAGCACCAAAACAAACTATAGAAGATGGAATATATATAATTTCTACAAAATTAAATAATGATTATGTTTTAGATATTTCTGAGGCTTCGAAAGAAAATGGAGCAAATGTTCAGTTATGGAAAAATAGCAACGTAGAGCAACAAAAATTTAAAGTAACATACGAGAAAGATGGATATTACTGTATAACAAACATGAATTCAAAGAAAGTGTTGGATGTTGATAATGGATCAGGAAAATCTGGAACGAATGTTAAGCAGTATCAAACGAATAATTCAACAGCACAAAAATGGGAAATAAGAAAAGCTGAAGATGGTAGCTATTATATAATCTCAAAATGTAATGGACTATTCTTAAGTGTTAAAGGAAAAGTTGCTCAAAATAAACAAAATATACAGGTTGAGGAAAAGAATAATTCGAATGCACAAAAGTTTACGTTTACTAAGGTTGTAAACTCTATAGATATAGACACATCAAAATATCCAGGATATAAAGAAGCGATTGAAAAACTACAATCTGCCCATCCAAATTGGAATTTTGAATTACTATATACTGGTGTTAAATTTAGTGATGCTGTTGCGGGAGAATATTCAGTACGTAAAAGAAATTTGGTTTCAACAGATTATGGAGGAGAATGGATTGCAGGAACAACATTATATGATACAGGTTGGTATGCTGCATCAGAAAAAGCCATAGCATATTACATGGATCCAAGGAACTTTTTAAATGACACAGATATATTTCAATTTCAAGACGTAAATGATTATTTAGATGGTGTGTGTACATTAGAAGGAATAAAAAATAAAGTGTCAGGCTCATTTTTACAAGAGTATGCAACAGATATAAATACTGCATGTAAAAATAAAAATGTAAATCCATATTACATAATAGCGAGATTATTTCAGGAAAATGGAACAAATCCAAAGAGTGGAACATACAAGATGAATGGCGGAGATAATAAATATTATTATAATCCATTTAATATAGGAGCAACCGGAGATACTAAAACAGAGGTGTATAATAATGCACTAGTCAGAGCAAAGCGAGAAGGCTGGGATACAATGGAAAAAGCTTTAGAAGGAGGAATATATTTCTGCAAGGCGAACTGGTTAGATAATTATCAAAATACACTATATCAAAACAGATTTGATATAGATACAAGAAATGGAACGTCGTTATATACACATCAATATATGCAAAATCTTATGGGAGCATATAGTGAAGCAAGAATACTAAGAAGCTCATATGCAAATACTGGAAAACTTGAATCTGAATTTACATTTATAATTCCTTTATATGAGAGAATGGAAGCAACACTTTCACCAGTGCCTGTGAATTCACAAGAATCATATTCTATAAACGTAAAAACAACTGGTACGTATGTACGTATTAGATCTGATGCATCAACAGATTCTAAAATATTAAGAGAACTACCAACAAAAGGAACAATTTTACTATCGGTACAGAGAGGAATAAATTCTAACTGGCAAAAGGTAATTACTTCAGATGGATTAATTGGATATATATCTGGAAATTATGTAACGCAAATTGATGATGTTACAACTTGCAATTATACAGCTAATGTAAAAACAAATGACGGGGATGGATGCAACGTAAGAATAGGTCCAAGTACAAGGCTAGATAAGGTAACTGCTTTATCTGACGGAGTTTCAGTAACTGTTATAGATGACTCAACATATAAAAATATTGATGGATATGATTGGAGTAGAGTTAGACTATCTAGTGGAACTCAAGTATTTCTACCAAGTAAATATCTTGTAAAACAATAGTTTAACTAAAAAATTGTAATAATTAGAATAAAAACTTAAAGGGCGACTGGCGAGTTGCCCTCTAAAAGAAAAGAGGACTAAATGAAAAAAATAATAAAAAATCTAATAACTTTAGTAATATTGATGTCTATATTTTTAACAGGAGTGTCATATGCAGGATTTGCAGATTTTGATGATGCAACAGCTGATAAACAAGGAGCAGAAGATCTGAAGAAGCAGGAAGAAGATGATGCGAAAAATGCAGGGAAGTCAAGCAATAACTATTTATCAAATTTGGAAATTGAGGGCTACAGTTTAACTCCACAATTTGACAAACAAACTATAAATTATTCTATTAATGAGGATATTAATGTAAGTTCTGTTATGATAAAAGCGATGGCAGAGGATGAAAGAGCAACAATTACAGGAGATGGTAAAGTAGAGCTTCAATCTGGAGAAAATAATTTAAAAATTGATGTTAAAGCTGAAAATGGTACAGAAAGAACTTATTTTATAAGATTAAACAAAAAGATAGAAAAAGGACAACCAAAATTAGACGAACTAAAAATCAATGCAATTATGTCTGACGGAAAAAGTGAGGAAATAGAAATTTCACCAGAGTTTAATAAAGATACATTTGAATATAAATGTGAAGTTTATAACGAGACAACATCTATAAAATTGAACGCAATAGCAGAAAATGACTCGAATGTAGAAATTACTGGAAATGCAGATTTAAAAGAAGGAAATAATGTTGTAACGGTAAAGGTGCAAGCAGAAAGCGGAGAAGAATCAGTATATAAAATTAATGTATACAGAAAAGAAAAACAAGAACAAGAAACTGTCAATACAGAAGAAAATAGCAGTGTAAAAATAATTGTTCCGATTCTTGTTATGGTTTTAGTAGTAATAATTATTGGAATTTTTGCAAAAAAAGATAAAAAGAGAGTAAATAAGCATTAATTGAAGAAATCAAGGGCTATATTGAAGAAAATGAACTATAATCAAGGAATATGGCCCTTGATTTATTTTTTTATTCAATATATAATTTGGAATAACAATAAGGGGGTAACCAATGAGTAAAAGTATTATAAACAAAAGTACGAGAAAAAATAAAAGAAAGAGAGAAATAAAAATGGAAAATGAAAAAATTAACAAAATTTTAGAAATTGTTTTAGAGGTAAGAGATAGGCTTGTAAAATTAGAAGAAAGAGTTGCAAATTTAGAAAATGATATGAAAGAAGTAAAGACTAGAGTTACAAATTTGGAAAATGATATGAAACAAATGAAGACTAAAGTTGCAAATCTTGAACGTGACATGAAAGAAGTTAAAGAGGTCTCTATGGAAATAAGAACAGATTTTAATTTAGCAAGAAAATATGTTGAAAATAGAGACAGAGAAGATAGAAAAGAAAAGACTGAATTTCAAAAATACATGGAAGAAAATAAAAAGAACAAAACTGAGTTCCAAAAGTATTTTGAAGAAAATGGGTTAAAACATAAAGCTTTACAAAAAGAAATTAAGGAGATAGATGATAGATCTAGAATAAATGAAGTTAAAGTAGATAAGCTGTTTGCTATAGAAAAAGTCACATCGGCTGCAATATAATTACAAAATTTAAGGTTATGAAATAATAATATGAAATAGTGCAATAAAATAATTGGTTTATTGCATTATTTTTGTATGTTTTTGTTGAAAAAATAATGATATATGATATAATCATACAAGAAATGTAATAAAGAAATAGAGAGGTATTAAATATGTGGGGAGATATAGCGATAGCATTTTTATTAGCTTTTATAACAGCCTTTGTAATTACGCCATATACAATAAGATTAGCTAAAAAAGTTGGGGCTGTTGATATGCCGGCAGATAGAAGAGTTAATAAAAAGCCAATGCCGAGACTAGGAGGTTTAGCTGTAATATCAGGATTTGTGGTTTCAGTGGTATATTTAATAATTTCAATGACCATAGAGGGGAAAATAAATCTAGGAGATGATGGATTAGCTAGAAAGTCAATTGGAATTTTTTGTGGGATGGTTGTTTTAGGAATAACTTGTTATATTGATGATGTAAAACAAATAAAGCCACTAGTTAAATTAGCAGGACAAGTGATAGCAGCAATAATTGTTGTGCAAAGTGGAGTAGAAATAGATAATTTTGTAATACCATTCAAAGAAAATAGTGTTGTGCTAAATGATGTATTTAGCTATATATTGACCATAGGATGGATTGTTGGAATTACAAATGCTATTAATTTGATGGATGGATTAGATGGATTGTCTTCAGGAATAACATTAATATCGTGTATATCATTATTAATAATATTTTCTTTAAATGAATCTCCTATTATAGCTGTAGTTCTAATTACAGCATTAGCTGGAGCAATAGTAGGATTTTTGCCATATAATTTTAGTCCAGCGAAAACCTTTATAGGTGATGTAGGGTCAAACTTTATGGGATTTGCCTTATCTATAATTTCAATTTTAGGTGTAGCAAAAACATATACAGCGATTGTTTTAATTGCTCCAATAATGGTGCTGGCATTACCGATTTTTGATACACTATGGGCAATTGTTAGAAGAATAGTAAAAACAAAATCAATTAAAGGTGTGTTTAAAGCAGATAGGGGGCACTTACATCATAGATTGATGGCAAGAGGATATACTCAAAAACAAGCTGTTTTAATACTATACTGTGTTACTGCAATACTGGGAATGACAGCTATCATATTGTTGGAAAGTGGCATATGGAAAGCCATATCATTTGCATTATTGGTTGTTGCCATTGTTGCAATAGGTTATAAAGATATAATAAAATTATCAGAAGAAGATAGTGAAAATATAGACGCAAAGAAAGATAATTAATAGAATAAAAATAATATTAGAGATAGGAAGAGTAAAATGAGGAAAATAACAATATTAATACCAGCATATAATGAAGAGGAATCATTACCTTTTTTATATGAAAGAGTATCAAAAATAATGAACGAAATAAAAAATTATGATTTTGAACTTCTTTTCGTTAATGATGGAAGCAAAGATAAAACACTAGAAGAAATAAAGAAAATGAGAGAAGAAGATTCAAGAATATCATATGTAGACTTTTCTAGAAACTTTGGAAAAGAAATAGCAATGATAGCAGGAATGGATTATGCGACAGGTGACTGTGTCATAATAATGGATGCAGATTTACAAGATCCACCAGAATTAATACCAGAAATGATAAAATTATGGGAACAAGGCTATGATGATGTATATGCAAGAAGAAGATCAAGAAAAGGCGAAACATGGTTAAAGAAATTTACTTCAAAAATGTATTATAAGGTATTACAAAGTCTTACTAAAGTTGAAATTCAAAAAGATACCGGGGATTTTAGATTATTAGATAGAAGATGTGTAAATGCATTAAGAAAAATGAGAGAGACGGGAAGATGCTCTAAGAGCATGTTTAGCTGGATTGGCTATAATAAAAAAGAAATATTATATGATAGAGATCCACGTATAGCAGGAAAAACAAAATGGAATTATAAAAAACTTATGGATTTAGCAATAGACGGAATAACATCATTCACAACATCTCCATTAAGAATTTCTACATACTTAAGCATTCCAACGTTTATGGCATTATTTATATATTTTATATATGTTATAGTAAAATGTATAAGACTTCATATTGCTATACAAGCATTTCAAGCAACGATATTGCTTATATTATTCTTCTCTGGTATACAGATAATATTAATTGGAATTATGGGAGAATATTTAGGAAGAATATTTAATGAATCTAAAAATAGACCATTATATTTGGTTGATGAATATAATGGAGAAAAAGAAATGAATGAATAAAACTATAAAGGACAAAAATTAAAATGAGTAAAGAGAATATATTAAGTCCGGATATTCAAGATGGAGAAGAGGAAAAGCTAGAAACAAATTTAAGACCTCAGCTTTTAAATGAATATATAGGACAAACTCAAGTAAAAGAAAATATGAAAATATACATAGAGGCTGCTAAAAAAAGAAAAGAGCCATTGGACCATGTATTGTTATATGGCCCTCCGGGACTTGGAAAAACAACATTAGCAATGATAATAGCCAATGAAATGGGGAGTAATATAAAAATAACATCTGGACCTGCAATTACAAAACCAGGAGATATTGCAGCATTATTGACAGGACTTTCGGAAGGAGATGTCTTGTTTATAGATGAAATTCATAGAATAAATAGAAGCATAGAAGAGATTTTATACCCAGCTTTGGAAGATTATAAATTAGATATAATAATAGGCAAAGGACCTACTGCAAAATCAATAAGGTTAAATCTACCAAAATTCACGGTAGTTGGAGCAACAACTAAGGCGGGATCTTTAACAACACCCTTAAGAGATAGGTTTGGAATTGTAGAAAGATTAGAGTTGTATGATAAAGAAGATTTAAAAACAATAGTCCATAGAACAGCTAAAATATTGAATATAGAAATAGATGAAGAGTCTACAGAAAATATTGCTAAAAGATCTCGCGGAACGCCAAGAATAGCAAACAGACTAGTAAAAAGAGTAAGAGACTATGCTACAGTGGTTGGAAATGGAAAGATAAATTTAAGTATAACCAATATGGCACTAGAAAAGTTAGAAATAGATGAATTAGGTTTAGACAAGATAGATAGAAGAATATTGGATATTATGATTAATACATATCAAGGAAGACCAGTTGGAATAGAAACCTTAGCGACAACAGTAGGAGAAGATTTAGACACAATAGAAGATGTATATGAACCATATCTAATACAGATAGGCTTTATGGCGAGAACTCCGAGAGGGAGAGTGCCACTGCCAGAAGCATATAAACATATGGGAGCAGAATATCAAATGAAAATATGATAAAAAAGGGGAAAACAAATGAATTTGTATATAAAAAGGATCTTTAATGGAATATTGCTATTTTTTCTTATGTTATTTATGTGTTGGGGACTTTTGCAGATTTCTTATAGCTTGAACAATACTATAATAAGAGAAAGAATATATGAATCATATATACAATTAAAAAATGAAACAACGTATTATAGGCCATTTTATGGGACAAGCAAGATATTATACAATGTAGCGGCATTAGATAATTTTACGGATGCAATTATATTAAATGTGGCATTGGATAAGGGAAAAGACCAGGAAATAAGTATACAAAAAAGAGCTTTGTTAAATATTCATTATAGAATAGGTCCAGAATATAGTCAGATTAGTAATTTAGGAGAAGCCCTAAATGAAGAAAATGAGGCGAACTATGATTATTCAAGATATTGGTTTGGAATAGAGACAATAGTTAGGCCACTTTTAATGATTTTTAATTTACAGGAAATAAGATATATAAATATGATTTTCATGTTTTGTTTATTTTTGTTAGCCTTTTATTTAATAGGGAAAAAAACACACGTCAAGTATTCATTTGCATTTGCAATTTCAGTAATCCTTATAAATTTCTGTGTTATACCAATGACAATACAATTTACACCTGTAATGATAATTATGCTACTTTCAATAATAATTATATTGGAATTTTATGAAAATGTAAGGTTTAAAAGCTTTTTGCCATATATGTTTGTGATAATTGGAACAATAACTTCATTTATGGACCTACTAACATATCCATTAATAACATTAGCGTTTCCTTTAATTGTAATAGAATTATTGGAAATGCAGAAGAATACAACGAATATAAAAAGAAGACTGATGAATATTTTAAAATACAGTACGATATGGGCATTGTCATATAGTTTATTTTATGTATGTAAATGGATTATTGCAGGTTTGGTTATTGACAGAAGTGTAATAGATGTGGCAGTGGGACAGTTAGAATATAGATTAAACATAAGTGGAAGTCCAAAAGTAAATAGATTAGACGTTATAAAAGTTAATGTTGAAACCTATTTTAACTCAATTGTTGTTGCAATGTTAATAATTTATATAACTGTTTGGATTATATTGTTATTGTTTGCAAGAAATAAAAAGGTAAAAATTAAAAATCTAATTCCACTTTTGGTTATTATGATATATCCGTTTTTATGGTATTGTGCAATAAGCAATCATTCAGCGGAGCATCCTTGGATGACATATAAGATATTATCTGTTACAATGTTTACTTTTCTAATAAGCACATTAACGTATATAGAGAGATAAGGAATAAATAATAATGAATGAAACAAATGTTAGAGAAAGGGAATCAAATATAGAATTATTAAGAATTGTATTAATATTTAGTATTATATTTCATCATTTAGTATATCATAATTCCCTAAATTACTTAGTGGGGGATAACTTTAAGATTGCAGAAATATTAGGCGGATTTGCGAAAGTTGCAGTAAACTGTTTTATGTTAATAATGGGTTTCTTTTCATATAGATCAAAATGGAATGTAAAAAAAATTATAAAAATCGTTATGGAATCGGTTTTCTATTCTACAATTTTCATGTTTATATTTGAAAAAAATATAAACTGGAAAGCTATATGGGAAAGTTTAAAACAATATTGGTTTATTAATCGGATATATAATAACATATGCAATTAGTCCATTATTAAAATTATTTGTAAAAAAAGTACATATTTTTATACAGATAATTGTTGGATTGATAGTCGCATGTATACTTTTAGAAAATCCACATGTAAATAACATGTATATATTATGGTTCCCATGTGTTTATGTGTGCGGTATATATGTAGATAAGCACTTGAAAAATATTATGGACAATAAGTATATAAATCTTATGTTTGTTATTCTAATATATTCAGTACTAATTTTTATAGACAAAGGATTGGAACTAATAAGTATAATGAACTTAGTTTGTGCTATATTTACTCTTTTGTATTTTAATACACTTAAAATTAAACAAAATAAAACTATTAATCAAATAGCCCAATATACATTAGGAATTTATGCTATACATGATAATGTCTATATAAGAAAATATGTAATAAAGAAAGCTTTATATATTAAGGAAATGTATTATACAAACTATTTTGTAATATATACAGTAATATTGGCAATTTTAATTTATGCAGTATCGTTGGCTATAGATGTTATAAGAGAGAGAGTATTTTCAAAAGTAATGTTTAAAAACAAAAAAATTGGATAAGATGTATAATAAAGTAAATGGAAGTGTAGAAAAAGTATGTAAAGTAAAATATTAGCATATACTTAAAATTTACAGAGAATAATAAAAAAGTTAGAAACAAAGAGATGGAGAAAAAATGTCTGAAAAGGAAAAGCTATTTAATAAGAAAGAAAAAATAATATTTATAATTTGTTTATGTTTAACTTGTTTAATATTTACTCCATTTTTATTTGGACATTATGCAGGTGATACATATAATATAGAAGCATTAGGATATTCAAACTATGCACTGAATTATAACCTGAAAGATGGTAGGCCATTTATTGCACTATTCAATGTATTGATGGATAAAATTAATATATCAATTAATGCATATGTTGTACTTACTTTATTTATGGCATTAGTGGTTTCTAATGTTTCAGTAATTTTTTTAAGAAAAGTTATAAAGAAGTATAAAAATATAGAAAATTTGAAACAAGAGATATTAATAACTGGCATATCATTTTGCTTGATTTTTAATTTTATGTATATTGATTGCCTGAATTTTGCAGAGGCACCATTTATTGCATTAAGTGAATTATTGTTTATAATTTCAGCTTATGTGTTATGCAATGATAATCAAAAAGGAGGTTTCCTTAAAAGTATAATATTGTCTTGCTTAGCAATACTTTGCTATCAATCGAGTATGTGTATGTTTTTTGCGATGCTGTTTTTGTTTTCAATATTAAAAAATAAAAATAATGTAAAACAAATCTTGATAGATTTACTAAAAGGTGGAGTAATTACAATTGTTGTTCTACTAATTAATTTTATAGTGATAAAGTTAGCAGGATATATATTTAGTTTGAATCAAGATAGAGTAAAGATAAATGGATTAATAATATTAAGAAACATCAAAATAATATTTTATAATTGTTTTGAAGTATTGAAGAATTCGTGCAATCTATTTCCTGAAAGTTTGTTTATATATTTTATATTTGCCATAACTATTATTATTGTGGTGTATGCTATAGTTACTAAAAAGGAAGACTCCTTCATATATAAATATTTTCTTGTTTTAATAATATCAATAATTAGTAGTTTTGTATTAAATATTATTTCGTCTTCAAGCTTTATGGGAGGAAGGACAAGACTATCAATTGGGGCAACACTAGGGATAATATTTCTATTTTTGTATATTGAAAGTGATATATTTACAGGTTCATGGAAACTTATAAAATATATAGTAATTTCATTTGTTGGTGTGTATATACTTGTAAATATCATTAATTATGAGAATTTAATGATAGCTCAAAAGAAAATGAATTTGTTGGAACAACATGAAATGCAGGATATAAAAGAAACTATATATAAGTATGAATGTGAGAACAAAACAGAAATAAAAGAAATTGTAAAAGTGTTATATTTAAACCAACAAGAAAAACAATATTATAATGGACTACCCAAAAATCCATTCACTCGGTTCGGTAGTACGTTCTTCGGAATTTTCAGATAGAGCTATAAACTTATATTTGGATAATAAACTGCAGTCAAAGTTAATAACAGAAAAGTCAAAAGAAGCTGAAGAGTATTTACAGTTAAAAAATAATGAAAAAGGATATGTATGCATAGGAGATAAATTTTACATAAGCGTGTATTCATACTAAAGAAAGAGAGAAGGAAATGATTTATAACATTATTGCAATAATAGTATGTGTAATTTTACCATTTGTATTATTGAAGAAAGAATTAAATATAAAAGATAAGAATTTAAAGAGTATAATAAAAGAAAATAAATATATTATTATAATTTATAGCATATTAATGGTTGGAATGTTAGTAAGACTAGTAGACATACAAAATCAACCAAATGGTTTAAACTGTGATGAGGCATCATCAGGCTATGAAGCATATTCTATTGCAAATTATGGAATTGACAGAAATGGTAATTCTATGCCAGTATTTTTGTTATCGTGGGGAAGCGGACAAAATGCACTTTACACATATATGATAATTCCATTTGTAAAACTATTTGGACTGTCGGTTTTAAGTACTAGATTACCAATGGCTATATTGGGATGTATATCATTAATAGTAATGTATAAATTGCTGGAAATGATTAGTAATAAAAAACTTGCTATAATTGGACTAGCTTTTTTTGCAATTTGCCCATGGCATATAATGAAGAGTAGATGGGGACTTGAATCAAATGTATTTCCAGATTTAGTATTAATAGCAATATTTTTTATAATTAGGGCATTACAACAAAGAAAAATGTATAAGTTATACATTGGTTTTGGATTTTTAGGACTTTGTGCATATGCGTATGGAACATCATATTTCTTTTTACCATTATTTGTGATACCATTACTTATATATTTATTATATAAAAAGGAAATAGAATGGAAAAATGCACTTATTAGTTTTGCTATAGTTTCTATAGTATCTTTACCTATAATTTTATATGTAATAATAAATACATTTGGTTTACCACAACTAAAAATATTGTACTTTACAATTCCTAGAATGACAACTAACAGATATGAAGAACTGTCATCAGTATTTTCATCAGATTTTATAAATAAAAGCTTTAATAATTTTGTGGAATCGATAAAAATATTAATTTTTCAAACAGATGGATCAGGCTGGAATAGTTTGTCACCATATGGAATAACATACATTTTTTCATTACCGTTAATGATAATTGGAGTATTTAACAGCTTTACCAAGAAAAAGTCTAAAAATTATATTTATGTAAATATTATTAATTTATGGTTCGCAGCTGCAGTTTTACTATTGTTAGCAGTAGAGCCTAATATAAATAGAATAAATATAATAATGATTCCAATAGTTTTTTACACAATAGTAGGAATATATGAAATTGTTTGCAATGCGAGAAAAGTATCTCTATTAATTACAATTATTTATATTGTTTCATTTTGTTTTTTTGTAAAAGACTATTCAAAGCTTAATTTTGATAACTATTACGTTTTTATGGATAAAATAGAAGAACCAATAGAATATATTAGCAACTTAGATGTAAATAAAATATATGTGCAGTATGCGTTTAAAGAACCATATATATATTTTTTGTTCTATGAAGGAACAAACCCAAATGAATTTTGTACAACAATGGAGAAGTTTAATGGAAATAAAAGTTTTGACAATGTAAAGTCGTTTGGAAAATACAATTTTTATTTGCCAGAAAATATAGAACACGAAAATGGAACAGTCTATTTACTTTCTAAAGAGAATAATCTTGATATAGATTATTCTGATTGGAAAGTAACTGAATTTGAAAAATTTATAGTACTAGAAAATAAGGAAAAGTAGATTGGAAAGTGAAAAAAATAATTAAACTGGAGGAAGGGGTAAAAATGAAACTTTTAATGCATGCTTGCTGTGCACCATGTAGTGTGTACTGCATAGATACTTTAAGAAAAGAAGGTATAGAGCCAACTATATACTGGTACAATCCAAATATTCACCCATATATGGAATATAAAGCACGTAGAGATTGTTTAAAAGAATATACGAAAAGTATAAATGTACAAGTTATATTTGAAGAGGAATATGGATTAGATGAATTTTGTAAAGAAGCAGTAAAAAATCTAAATGCAAGATGTGTTAATTACTGCTATCCGGTTAGGCTTAAAAAAACATTTGAATATGCAAAAGAACATGGATACGACGCAGTAACTACTACTTTGCTTTATAGTATATATCAAAAACACGATTTTATAAAACAGCTAATGGAGAAGTATAGCAAGGAATTTGAAATTGAATTTTTATATAGAGACTTTAGGGTCGGCTTCTGGGAAGGACATCAAAAGGCTCACGACTTAGGACTATATATGCAAAAATATTGTGGATGCATATTCAGCGAAGAAGATAGATATAGTAAGCAGATTAAGAAAGATAAAGCAATGGAGTGAAAGATTATAAAAAATGATATAAGTATAAATAGATATTTGAAAGGAGATATTTAAGTGGACAAGAAAATGTTTACTGTAAAATCGGAATGTGATGGTTTAGATTTAGACATTACCGTGTTTGAGCCAAAAGACGAAATAAAAGGAATTTTTCAAATATCACATGGCATGGCAGAGCATAAAGAACGTTATTATGAATTTATGGAATATTTAACACAGAATGGATACGTTACGGTTATAAATGACCATAGTGGACATGGAAATCTATTTAATTATTAATAAAACAAAATTGGAAAAAATAGTAATTGGGGAGGATAGTTTAATGAATAATGTTGTTAGAGTTGGAATTGGTGTAATGATTTTAAAAGATAATAAAGGAGGTTGTTAGTATGCAATATTTTAAGAAGTTAGTAGGAGATAGAATTTGTTTATCGCCTAAAGGTATATCTGATGAAGAGATAGTGAAATTTACAGAATGGATGAATGATTTTCAAGTAACAGATTATGTTGGTAGAAGTGGAAAAATCGTTACTTTGAATGGAGAAAAGGAATGGCTAGAAAATTCAGTAAAAGAAAATGACAGCAAGAGAAATTTTGATATTATAGATTTTAAGGAAGATAAGCTTATAGGGACCATAGGATTAGAACATATTGATTATATTGGAAGAAGTGCTGTTCTTGGAATATTTATTGGAGATGAAGATTATAGAGGAAACGGATATGGAACAGAAGCTATAAGGCTATTATTGGAATTCGGATTTAGATATCTGAATTTACATAGCATAAGATTAGATCTCTTAGATATAAATGAAAGAGCACACAAATGTTATTTGAAATGTGGATTTAAAGATACTGGAAGAAGTAGAGAAGCAATATTTTTAAATGGAAAATATTATGACAAATTACATATGGATATACTTGAAAGTGAATTTGAAGGAGATTATATTAGAAACAAAAATATAAAATAAAAAATTAAACCACATATAGATTGAAAGAAAAATAAGAAACTTATGTGTGGTTTAGTATATTAACAACTGCATTAATACATATATCAGTCATTGCAGTATAATCAAGCGATTCATGTTGATGATAGACTATTTCATGGCATAAGTTATCCAGTAGTCCTAAAGCAAGATGCGATTTTTCCATTAAGTTAATGGAATGAAATCCATTTTCTATCAACAGATTACAAATTTTTTGTGTTATTTCCATTTCTCTTTTATGGAAATAGTAGGCAACATCTTGATCTAAATGTGTCATTGCTGTAATTTCTTCATGTGCAGATTGAGAGAGTTTGTGATTTTGAATATAATCATTTATCATCTGCTTTATAAATATAGAAAAATTTTCTTTATTGATATTTTCAGTTGGAATATTAAGGATTGGATAGAAAATAGTATCTGCATATTTTTTTAAAGCTTCAATAAGAATATCATGTTTATCCTTAAAATATTGATAAATAATTCCTGTAGAAACCCCTGCATATTTTGCTATTTCAGCAGTATTTGTATTATAAAATCCTTTTTTACATATTAATTCAAATCCTGATTTTATGATTTTTTCTTTTTTTTCAATTGATCTTTTTTGTATAGGTTTTCTTATTTCATCATTTTTCATTACTATTCCTCCTGAAATAATTATACATTTAAAAAAAATAAATGTCAAATAATAAAATAATTTTTTTTTGCAAAGAAAAAATCATCCAACTACTTGAATGATTTTTAATGTATCTGTTAGTTCGAACAGATACGTCATTGGTGCGGATGAGAGGACTTGAACCTCCACGTCGTT
>OIYO01001211.1_pt1 | contig 15361 bp, 12 predicted proteins | sample 1588191 | NCBI WGS metagenome assembly OIYO01 (sample SAMN03283275) | human gut metagenome | biome: human-associated habitat; material: feces | host: Homo sapiens | place: Peru | collected 2012 | reverse complement strand
AAAAGGCAATTTTTTAAAAAGAATATACTTTATATATATGTAAGCGATATTCAAGAGAGAGTAGAGAAAATGTTAAACACATATGATGCAATCGAAAGAAACAAAAAACCTGCTGGATCATTAGAAATCCCAGAAGATTTTCAATTCTACTACTTGAATAAACAAGACAGACAAATGAGATTCAACAACGGCGGCGACCCAATTTACGCAGTATTTGACAGAATCGACAACAGACCACTTTCAAAAATCGCAAAAGACTTCGTAAAAGAATTAAAAGACGATTCAATCAGATTTATTTCAACATTGTTAGCTTAATGAATAATAATTTTCTATAATAACCCCATCTTACATCTTACAAAATTTTTCAGCCCCGATTAGGGGCTTTTTGTTTTTTTTGCAGCCCTAGTCAGGGATGTCGCAGTCGTGTAAACGAAACTGAGCTACGAATGCGGGTGGGTATTTTTATAAATGGAAAATGGAAAGTTGTTTTAAAGCCGTTAGTAGTTGTAACTACAGGTTTGGCGTCATTACGAGGAACGTTAGTGACGAAGAAATCCAGTTGAATGATAATTTCTAGATTGCCACGAAAATTCTCGGACATTCAAGCCACACTACAAACCCCAAGTCAAAATTTTCTCGCAATGACGCGTACTCTGGAATTGCGATATGTTAGCACAGTTCACGCTTCGCCCTTGAGGGGAGAGCGGATTTTCGGTAGGGCGTAAGCCCGTAAGGTGGAGGTCGGACGTCTACCTCTCACAAAACTTGACATTTAGTCAACTTTTGTTCGGCAGAGTGCCGACACCCCGAATAATCCAAGACAAGCTGGGCGGAGCCCTGATGAGGGTAGATACAGATATTTTATTTTACAAGACTATCTAGAAGATAAGCCCCCACCCTTTGCACCACACTTAGTATCTTGTAGCAAAAACTACAGACTGGTCAGTCAAGCAGAAAACTCCCCCGAGGAGAGGGAATGACCGCCACTTGTTTTTATAATGATGTATAAATTAAAAATATTTAAATAAAAAAACTCGTAGTTAAAAAACAAATATTGAGCATTCCCTCCCATCGGGGGAGTTTTCTGCTTGCCTGACCAGCTTGTAGTTTTTGCTACAACTTACTAAGTGTGGTGTAAAGGGTGGGGGTATCGATAAAGGTTCTATAAACTACTAGTTTTCAGAAATATTAATTAATAGTTAAAAATCTTTGATTTTTTGAAAAAAATATTAAAATAATAATATATGGAGTTAAAACATTATGATTGATTTTGAAAAATTTACAAACTATTCTCAAGAAATAATATTTGCAGCAAATGCAAAAAAGGATTTTTACAAGAATTCGGAAGTTCAGCCTGAGCATATTGTTATGGCTATGATTGAAGATAAAGGAATTTCTAAGGATTACTTAACTGAATTAAAATTATTAAATCAAAACTTTATCAACGCAATTGTGGCAAGGATTAAGGAATATCCGACAATATCAGGTGTGAGCGGCTCTCAACAAGTGTTTTTATCAAGAGAAACAAATACTTTGTTGGAGGTTGCGACACAAGAAGCTGAAACTTTGAAGGATGATTTTATCGGAATTGAATGTATTTTGATTGCGATGACAAAACTAGATAATTCATTCATAAAAGATTTGTTGAAACGAAATGGAGTCGATACAAATTCTATTTTGAATGCAATGAGAAAGATTAGAGGTAACAAAAAAGTGGATAATAAAAATGCAGAAGAAAATATGAAAGCTCTTGAAAAATATTCTACTGACTTAACAGAACGTGCTCGTAAGGGTAAATTAGATCCCGTAATCGGTCGTGATGAAGAAGTTAGAAGAATTATTCAAGTCTTAAATAGAAGAACAAAAAACAATCCGGTTCTTATTGGTGAGCCTGGGGTTGGTAAAACCGCAATAGTAGAAGGTTTGGCTCAAAGAATTATTAGAGGCGATGTTCCGGAAAGTTTGAAGGACGTTAAACTAATATCTTTGGATTTGGGTGCGTTAGTAGCTGGTGCAAAATTCAGAGGTGAATTTGAAGAACGTTTGAAAGCTGTATTAAAAGAAGTTCAAGAATCAAACGGTGAAATCGTTATGTTTATTGATGAATTGCATACCGTAGTTGGAGCTGGTGCTACAGAAGGTTCTATGGATGCAGGAAACTTATTGAAACCAATGCTTGCAAGAGGTGAATTAAGAACGATTGGTGCAACTACAATCAATGAATATCGTAAGTATATTGAAAAAGATCCGGCTTTGGAACGTCGTTTTCAACCGGTACTTGTTGATGAACCGTCAGTTGAAGATACAATTTCAATCTTAAGAGGCTTGAAAGAAAAATACGAAGTTCACCATGGAGTTAGAATTCTTGATAGTGCTTTGATTGCTGCGGCTCAACTTTCTGACAGATATATTACGGATAGATTTTTACCTGATAAAGCAATTGATTTGATTGATGAAGCTGCGTCTGCTCTTCGTATAGAAATTGATTCTATGCCGGAAGAAATTGATGTTATGTTGCGTCAAAAAATCCAATTAGAAATAGAACGTGAAGCTTTGAAAAAAGAAACTTCTCCTGAATGCATTGCTAAAATTGATAAATTAACTTCTGAAATTGATGACTTGGAAGGCAAGATAGGAAAATTAAAAGCTCAATGGGAAGTTGAAAAAAGTACAATTCAAGGTGAAGCCGGAATTAAAGACGAGATAGATAAAGTTAAAACGAAAATTGCGGAGGCTGAACGTAATACAGATTTGCAGACAGCTGCAGAACTTAAATATGGTAAGTTGATGGAATTAGAGAAAAAACTTCAATCTATTCAAGGTAAAGAAAAAGGTGAAAACAAGCTTCTTAAAGAAGAAATTGATGGTGATGATATTGCACAAATCGTAAGCAAGTGGACAGGAATTCCTGTTAATAGACTTGTAGAAAGTGAAATGCAGAAATTATTGCGAATGGAAGATGTTTTACACAAACGTTTAATCGGTCAGGATGAAGCTGTTGAAACTGTTGCGGATGCAATTAGACGTGCTCGTTCAGGTTTGAAAGATCCTAAACGTCCGATTGGTACATTTATTTTCTTGGGCCCAACCGGTGTTGGTAAAACAGAACTTGCAAAAACCTTGGCAGAATTCTTGTTTAATGACGAGGATGCGATTATCAGAATTGATATGTCAGAATATATGGAAAAACATAACGTAGCAAGACTTGTCGGAGCTCCTCCGGGATATGTTGGTTATGAAGAAGGCGGTCAATTGACAGAAGCTGTAAGACGTAAACCTTATTCTGTAGTATTGTTTGATGAAATTGAAAAAGCTCATCCGGATGTATTCAATTTGATGTTACAAATCTTTGATGACGGTCGTTTGACGGATTCTAAAGGCAGAACTGTTGATTTCAAAAATACTGTTATCATTATGACAAGTAATATCGGTAGCGAAATTATTTTGGATGATTCTATCAATAATGCCGGCGGAAACTTTGATGAAACCAAAGAAAAAGTTATGGCTGTAATGAGAGAACGTTTCAAACCGGAATTTTTGAACAGGGTTGATGAAACAATCTTCTTTAAGGCTTTAACTATGCAACAATTGTCTGCAATTGTTGATATTCAAATGGATCATTTAAGAAAACTTCTTGCCGATAGAAATATTACTTTTGAAATAACTGATGATGCAAAAGAATTCTTGGCAAGACGTGGATTTAATCCAATATATGGTGCTCGTCCATTGAAGAGAGTAATCAGACAAATGGTCGAAAATCCTTTATCAAAATTGTTATTGGCTCAAAAATTTATTGAAGGCGATAATATCAAGATTGATGTTAAGGATGATGAGATTGTTTTTGATAAATAATTAAAAAAAAGCACCCATTTGGGTGCTTTTTTTAATGTATTGATTAATTTTATTTTGTTGTATAATAATTATGTGGTGTGTATAAATGATAATTTTTGTAACAGAATTCGTGTTCTGGTAGCAATATTTTTATTTAGAAGTTTTACTCCAACTGTATGATAATAAAGAAAGGAAGTTAAAAATGAATATTTCAAGTATTTCAACAGCAAATTTTCAATCAAAATTTGTACCAAGCAAATTTGCTAAAAATGATATGAAAGAATTTAGTACTAATGTTGCGCATAATTATAAATCATATTCAGATGTGATTTCTCTTGCAAATTTAAAGAAAACTGTAGATGTAAAAAATGCGGAAGAATATGGAAGAATTAGACATTTAATTACTCCGGAAGCAAAAGCAGAAGGTAGACATATTGATTTTATTAGCGAATCTACTATTCTTTAGTATTTAATAAACAATTTAAGACAAGGAACTATCTATAAAATAGTTCCTTGTTTTTTATTTAATATGTTACAAGTTTTTGCATTTATAAGAAAATTAAATTATAATAGAACAGATAAGAGGGTATTGATATTTTGGGGAGGAAATTATGCATATAGAAGAAGTTAAAAAAACTGATGCGGAAGTTGCGCAATATATTGAAGACGAATTAAAAAGACAACAGACAACAATTGAACTTATTGCGAGTGAAAATTTTACCTCTCCGGCTGTAATGGAAGCTTGCGGAAGTATTCTTACAAACAAGTATGCTGAAGGTAAACCGCATAAACGTTATTATAACGGATGTGAAGTTATTGATAAAATTGAGGAATTGGCTCAAAAACGTGCTTGCGAATTATTCCATATGGATCATGCGAATGTTCAGCCTCATTCCGGAGCACAAGCTAATATGGCTGTATTTTTTGCTTTGCTTAAACACGGTGATACAATCTTGGGCATGGATTTATCAAATGGCGGACACCTCAGTCATGGATGTCCTGTAAACTTCTCCGGAACATATTTTGATGCAAAAAGTTATGGAGTTGATTCAGAAGGTAATATTGATTACGAAGATGTTAGAAAAAAAGCTCACGAATATAAACCAAAATTGATTATTTGTGGTGCCAGCAACTATTCTAAAATTATTGATTTCAAAAAATTTAGAGAAATTGCTGATGAAGTTGGTGCAATTCTTATGGCTGATATTGCGCATATAGCAGGACTTGTAGCAGGTGGTGTTCATCCATCTCCGGCAGGTTATGCTCAAATCGTTACTACGACAACTCACAAAACTCTAAGAGGTCCTAGAGGCGGTATTATTATGTGTGATGAAGAATATGCAGCAGCTATTGATAAAGCTGTATTCCCTGGAATACAAGGAGGTCCGTTAGAACATATTATTGCGGGAAAGGCTGTTGCTCTAAAAGAAGCAATGTCACCTGAATTTAAAGCTTATGCAGAACAAATTGTTAAAAATGCTGTTTCTATGGCGCAAGGACTTCTTGATAACGGTATGGAAATTGTTGGTGGTATGACTCAAAACCACTTAATGACTTTGGATTTAAGAAAAACTGGTAAAACCGGTAAAGATATGGCAAATGTTTTGGAAAGAGTCGGCATTACAGCTAACAAAAATACAGTACCAAACGACCCTCAAAGTCCATTTGTGACAAGCGGTATTAGATTAGGCGCAGCGGCAATGACTACAAGAGGATTCAAAGAAGATGACATGAGAGAAGTTGCAAGAATTATTGCTGAAGCGATTAAGAACTCTGAAAACGAAGAAGTTCTAACTCAATTGAGAGCTGATTCTTTGAAACTTTGTGAAAAATATCCATTGTATTAACCATTGTGCTTTTTATAGTAAACGAGTTTCACGCTTCTCCCTTGATGGGAGAGCGGATTTTCGGTAGGGCGTTAGCCCGTAAGGTGGAGGTCAGACGTTACTCTGCCGACACCCCGAATAATCCAAGACAAGCTGGGCGGAGCCCTGATGAGGGTGGATATAGAGTTATTATTTGCGTATGAGAAACGTAAATTTTATATATTTTATTTATCTGTTATAATAAAAGAAAAAACAAGGAATAAACATGATTATAAAATTAACTCAAGCGCACATAATTGGAGCATTTGTTTCTTACCTTATTGGTGTATTTATTGTTCCACTGGTAATAGAATTTTCGCAAAAAGAAGGTTTGGTTGATTTGCCGAATGAAAGAAAGATTCACAAGCTCCCAATATCAAGGTTAGGTGGTGTTGCGATTTGGTCAAGTGCAATGCTGACTTTTTTAATTCTTGTATTATTGAGTTATTATCCATATGGCAGTTTGCTCTCAGGAATTCTATTGGGCGGCTCATTAATGTTCTTGCTTGGTCTTGTTGATGATGTTTACAACCTTAATGCAAAATTTAAGCTTGTTATACAACTATCAATTGCAACGATTGTTTATTTGTTAGGTGTGCAGATTGATACAATATTTAATCCATTAGGCGGCGTAATCCCTCTCGGATGCCTTTCATATCCGATTACAATATTATGGATAGTTGGAATTTCTAATGCTGTTAACTTTATTGATGGGGTAGATGGTCTGGCTGGTTCCGTAATTTCTGTAAGTTCAATCACTTTGGCTTTGATTGCAGTTGCGATAACTCCGGCGCAGCCAATTACAGCTTTAATCGCATTTATTCTTGCAGGGTCTATGCTTGCATTTTTAACGTTTAACTTTAACCCTGCAAAAATATTTATGGGTGATTCCGGTGCATTATTTTCAGGTTTTTTGTTGGCAACATTATCTATTGCAGGAGTAATGAAAGGTGCAGCTCTTGCGGTACTTTTACCATTCTTAGTATTAGCCGTTCCAATTATGGATATTACATATTCTAGCTTAAGAAGAATTATGAAGGGAAAATCTCCTTTTGTTGCCGATGCTGAACACATTCACCACAAGCTATTAAAAGCTGGTTTTTCTCAAAAGAAGACCGTTGCAATTCTTACATCAGTAGCTATTGTTGGTGGAGCTGTTGCAACATATTTTACCGGCGCTTTGAAAAACTATTTTATATATATAGCGATTTTACTTTTAATAATGATTGTTTTGAGTGTAATTAGTGTAATGACAAAACCACAACCAATTGAACCGCATGAAGAACATCATGAGTAATATTGTGTTCCGTTTAAGAGAAATAGTGGCGGAAGAAGTTAAAAGTTGAAAATTAAAAGTGGAAAGTAGTTTTAACGTATTAAGAATGCCGTCATTGCGAGAAAATTTAGACTTTAGTCTTGTAAATTTACTTAGAACCTTGAGAATTTTCGTGGCAATCTATAAATTTAAGATAGACTTATAAGCTGGACGACTGGATTGCTTCGCTCCCGCTCGCAATGACGGTACTTTGAATGTTTTAAAACAATTTTCCTCTACAGTCCGCCTTGTAATCGTGATAACGGCTCTTTGTTTTCGGGTGGAAGGTAGAGCAAGTTTGGGTTATGAATGTTGAATTTTTGTCCCGGAATTGGCGGAAATTCTTGACGCATTCCAATAATATTTTTGTACCACGCTAATGCTTCGTTCACAGAAATAAGCTTAACATTGCCATGACAGCAAGCTTCGTCGCTTCTTCTTTGAGCGATTTGTAATAGTCTGGTTCCGATATCTTTAAAATATTCAAGATTCTTGTCATGGTATGGGGTATTTGGCTTTGAAAAATTTCTCAAATCATCTACCATAACATAACTAGGATCTACTTTATCCCAAGGATTTGGAGGACATTTAATTATGAAAATATTTGCGTTTCCGATTATTTCGTTCTTATCATTTTTTATTGTGTAATTCTCAACATTTTCGCCTAAAAATTTTTTGAAAACATTTAGGAACGCTTCACCATTATCTTTGCGTACACGAATTTTTCCGATATAACCTTCAGCACAACTGCCTATATTGGTGTGAGTTAGTGTCGGGATATTATGTCCAAAGCTAATTTTGTTATGTTTTACGGGACTTGAATATTGAAAATTTGTTGGTTGAATATAAGAAATATTTGTAATCATATTTCTATAAAAACACGTAAAAATAAAATTTGCTAGTTGAAAGAGAAAAAATAAAGGCGCAGCTACGCTGCGCCCAACCTTACTTCATAACACTTAACCTAACTATTCTCATCGTCATCCAAGAGTCTGTAATCCATTATACTACCTTCGTATTCTGTCAAATCATCGCCATAAAACATAGACATGTTGTTGACTAGTCTGTTTGTATCAGCAGTTTTTTGTTTCTGAATATCGGAGTTTACACCATATGCGTTAATTTCTGCGTTGGTAACTTTGCCATCATGGTTTGCATCAATATCATCAAAGTGTGCTAAAACCGTTTCTTGCAAAGAAGTGCTTAAGCCTGATGAAGCACCCAAAGTTGTGATTTGATCTCTTGTTAAACCTTGTGTTGCAATGTTGTTCATCAAAGATTGAATCTCGTCTGCAGAAATTTTGCCGTCACCGTTTTTGTCGACACTGTTAAAATTATTTGTTAAATATGATGCGAAAGTTGAGCCGTAAGCTGTATTAGTTACATTTGTGTTTGTTAAAGATGTGCTTAAGTTCTCTAATGTTAATCCATCACTGTATTGGCTTGATAATAGAGAAAAAGAATTTGTTAGCCCTGCATTTATCCCGCTGAATAAAGAAGAGCCGTCTAGTCGTTTACCCATAATATATCTCCTTGTGCTTAGTTATATTTATACACTTTTAGTTTAATGTTATTTTTCCTAAAGTCAATCATTCAAATATATGGGATTTGTTAACAAAACTTAACGAAACAAGCAATTTATCTGTAGACAGATACTTTATATATACAAGAGATATAAAAAGGATGTTCTATGCCAGAAGAGAAGAATAAGAAGAGTATTGATGTTGAAACTAATGTTGTATTTGTAAATGACAATCCAATTGTTAATGGCAAATCTGAAACAGGTGAAATATATTCAGATAATAAAACTACAGTAAATGTTCATGTAGATGACCATACTTTTAGTGCAATATACCAATCAACCGGTAATGATTATAAAGGAATTGGTGTTGATGATTTAAAAAAATTCTATAATGAACATAATCAATCACCTAAAGAAACCTATGAATATCTAACAAATTACATAAAAGAAAATAAAGATAATCCTGAACTTGTACAAGGAACAATTGACCACCTTCTTGGTAATTTTTCTGGTATGTATGATGGAAACCATAATTATGACAATGTTGGTGCTAATCAAGAAGAAGTTTTAGATAAAATTTTGAATACAAATGATGGTGATAGCTTAAATAGTTTTATTTGTTCTACGATACATGAATTTGCAATGACTGCTTTACAAGATGCCGGTGTAAATGCCGTTATGATTAGTGGCAAAATGCATGGCGGAGGAAATCACGCAACATTGTTATACCAAGTTGATGATAATAAATATGTATTCAATAACTATAGCACGCAATATATCATTGAAGCTGATAATATTAAAGATGCGATGAGAGAAGTCTATAAAAAATCTGGAACATTAGAAAGTGCTGGTTATATAGTACTTAAAGATGGTAGTAAATTGTCATATCAAGAATTCGCTTTAAGAGAGGAATCTGTATTTGGTCAAGAGATGGACAAAAGAGATTACAATTCAAATACTCCATTTGATTTTAAAGTTGACGGTAAAACAGCTATTAAAGCAAATCTAGAATTTTCAAGTCAAGGCAATGTTTCAGCAGTTGCAGAAGGAACAATTGCCAAAAGTAATGAACATTCAAAATCAGAATTAGGTGTAAGTTTTGGTTACAAAAACAATTCTGAAACTTCTTTGTTTCAAAATTCAACAAGTGTTGGTGCAAAAGCTACATATAAAAAAGAAATCCAAACAAATGACGATACAAAGGTTTATTCTGATACAAAAGTTATCAGCACATACACTAAAGGTAACTTAAATGATGTTTCATACTTCAAAGAGGGTGAAATGCCAATTAACGTAATTCAATCTCAAATCGAAAGTCAAATGAAAGAAGCCGGTTGTGGAGCTGATATAATAGAAAAAACAAAAAAACAACTTGCTGAGATAGACATACCTGTTGTGGGAGCTTATGAGAACAATATTCCTACATATATTTCAAATTTCATAAAAAGTAGCTTTGGCATAAAAAAAGACTTAGTAAAGAATGATAAGACTACAGTGACAAACGCAACACAAGCTTCATTATATGGTGGAGTGGTTGTCGGAACAGAAAGTAAAGGTAGTGGAACAAGTATTGGTGGAGATGCTAGAATTACTGTTGAAGATGGAGTACAAGTAAAAAATCAAGTTGGAAAATATACTTTTGAAAACACATTAAATGCCGGAGTTGTTGGCGATTTGAAATTCACAAGTGGCAAACAACATGGCGGTGTGATGTTTGGTACAAAATTAAATGCCGGTACAAGCGCTACTTATAACGAAAAGAACTGGAGTCTTGGTGGTAATGCAAGTATTTACAACGTAACAACTCCATCTGCTGTTGAACGTGGTGGCAATATCGGATTCAAAGGTGGAATTCGTACAAATTCCGGTATGAATATCTTTGGACAAGCAAGTGTTGGAGTAGAAAAACAAAATTTAAGATTAGGTGGATTCAATCAACAAACAGAAAACAAAGTAAGATTTAATACCGCTATTGGTGCGCAAATCAACCCAAATACAACCGTAACAGTTGGTTATAGCCAAACAAAAGATAAATTAAACTCAACAAGAAATAATAATATGTTCAATGTTGGTGTGAAAGTTAGTTTATAACACTGGAACATTTTGCCTATCTTATGTTATAATAATAACGTAGAAGGATATTATCAATGTTCAAACGTAAATGCAAAATTACTTTTATATCACATGGTGCAACTGTTCATACAATGGATGGTATAATTTGTGATACGGACAAATATCCTAAAATTAACGAATTTGGCGAAGAAGAAATTGCAAAGGTTTGTGAGTACCTAAAATGTAGAGCTGTTGCTTACGATAAAATATACGCAAGCTCATCAGCACGTTGCACTCAGTCTGCGCAAATAATTGCCAAATTGTTTAAAAAAGATATTACTTCAATAGATTTACCTGCAAGAAACCATGGTGAATGGAGTGGGCGAGCTTATTCAGATGTTTTTGACGAATACGGTCCGGAAGCTATCATCCAAAAGCCTAATGGCGGTGAGGCTCTTGAGAATTTCAACAAAAGAGTGTCTGACAAAATTGATGAATTGGTAGAAGAAAATAAAGGTAACAGAATTATTGTTGTTACTACTCAAGATGTTATTCAGTCTGCTATTGCAAAAACATTGGAATTGAGTCCGGTAAGTCAATTCAAGAATTTGATAAAAACCGGAACGCTAACTCAAATAAGTTATTTTGAAGATAATTGGTCAAGTGTAATATATTCTGATTACATGCCGGTGTAGGTTTTGAAGCGGTATCGTCTAGTGGTTAGGACGGGAGATTCTCATTCTCCAAACAGGGGTTCAATTCCCCTTACCGCCGCCAAAATAAAAAGAGCCATACAGGCTCTTTTTATTTTGGCGTTGTAGTGTTTAATATATTTAAGTTAGGGAATTGAACCTGTCAAAACTTCTAATTGTTTGTTCTTTAGTATTGCGGTTATTCAAAAATGCGATATAATGTTTATATCAGGATGTGTTGTTTTTTGATTGAAAGGACTCTTTATTATGCAAAATAATATCTCAAGCAGTATGAATATTGGCATGCAATCTAGTTTTTTAAAGACTCAAAATGCGGGTATAAAAATGAATACTCAAAATAATAATTCTGCTTATTATGCCAAGAAGGGCGAACCTATGTACATAAAGGAAATGGATGCTGATGAAGATGGCATCATATCTTTCGACGAATTTAAAAGTTATTGTGATGAAAAAGGTATTTCCGTTAAAGAAAGAATAAAAATGGCTGAAATGGCAACATCTTACCGTCTAAGACAGGCTCAGAAAAAAGCTTCCGACAACGTAAAAAAAGAAGGAAAAACTAATAACTCTGCTTCTAATGCTGAAGCTGTTTACGCAAAACGTGGTGACAGTAAATATGATGAAGTTATGGATACCAACAATGACGACAAAATAACTTACAAGGAATATATTGAATACTGTCAAGAACATTCTAAATCACCAAAGAATAAAACTGAAGGTGATGCGGAAGCAAGCGAAGAAAGTACAAGCAATTCCGGAACTAGAAAAGCAATCGAGGCTTACACCAAGCAAGATTCTGAATACGAAAGTCAAATAGAGGGTATGGGCTAAATTTTTGTCCTTGTTTTAGTCTGCATCTTTAGGACTAGTCAAGAAACCTTGTTTGAATGGAACATTTTTGTTGGTAAAACCGGTACGAACAATATTGCGTCCAAATTTTTGTTCCAATTTATCCAAGCTTTTACCAAGTTTTTCTTTTTGTTCACGTTTTTCGTCCGTATCAAAAAGCAGTAATTGTTCTTTTGATGTCTGCGTAAAGTCTTCTAGCACAATTCCTACGCTTCTGTAAAGTTCGCCGGATTTGAACATTTCTTCTAATATTGGATAAGCGATTTTTGCAACCTCAAATTCAAAGTTCACAGGAATTTGCAACTGTACTTTAGAATACAAGGTTCTAAAATCTTTTGTTTTAAGCAAAACTCCTATGGTGGCACATTTACAGTCAATTTTTCTCAATCTTGAACAAGTTTCATGTATATGTATAGCGAGTTCATTTTTCAAAAATTGGATGTCAGATGAAAATTCCAAAAAAGATTTTGTATCGCTTATGGATTTTGGCAATTCGATTTCATTGCTAATCGGTGACACAATAATTCCCATCAATTCAGCCTTTACGGTTAATCCGTTTTTCCCAAAGCGTGTTTTTATCCAATTGTCGTCTTTTTGAATATAATCAAGCCCGCTACGGATTCCATATCCACGCAATTTCACTCCAAGTTTACGTCCTATACCCCAAACTTCTTGAATATCTGTATGTTTAAGCATTGATTGAATTCCATTTTTGCCGACCAATGCAATATGTGTTGATGTGTTTTTTGCTTTATCAGAAGCTAATTTTGCCAAAGTTTTTGTTCGGCTTACTCCAATTGATACCGGAATATCAACTTCATTAAGAATTTTTTGTTGCAAATCATATGCCAATTTATAATAATTCTTTTTGTATAATTTGCTAAGTCCGGTAAAATCAACAAAAGCTTCATCAATTGAATAAACTTCTACATTTGGACTGGAAGCTTTTAAAATATCCATCACCATCTTAGAAATTTTTGTGTAAGCATAATGGTTTGCGCTAATATAAATGCATTCCGGATATTTTTCTACAGCCTGAAAGAGTGGAATTCCCATCGGAACACCAAGCGCCTTTGCTTCTCTAGAACGTGAAATTACACATCCTCTTTCGCCTGAAACAACAGATACCGGCAATCCTTTCAATTCCGGATTGAGTTTCCTTTCGCACGATACGAAAAAGCTGTCGCAGTCTATTAAAGCTATGTATTTTTGATTTGTCATAGTTATTCAAAAGTATAAGTTACTTTTTTCCCCTTCCAGTCATAATTCTTTTTTTCCGGAATTATTTCCATCAAAAGCCCTTGTTTATATCGATTAACATACCATTTATGAAATTTGAGTGCACGTTCAATATCTGTGGTTCTAAACTTTACAGTTTTTTTACCACCTTTTATTTCAACCAGTTTATATAAAGTTCTTATTTCTTCGCCTGAATTTATATCTAACATAACAACAGTTTAGCATGTAAATAGACAGTCGTGCCACAGGTGTGTTTCTTTGCAATAAGCTTAAAAAAGGGGCAGCGCATGCGCTGCCCCTTTGTATAAAATGTGTTAAATATTTCTAAAATCTCATGAAATTCATGTTATGTTTTTCCAAATATGTTTTCAAATCTCTCTTGATTTCCGGTGCTAAGATATAAAGAACAATAATGTTTGGAACACATAATGCAATCATCATGGCATCTGTAATATCAATAACTGATTTAACATTCATTGCTGAACCGATAATAATAAATAAGCAATAAATTATGTTGAATGTAAGAACTCTTTTCTTACCTTCACCCAACAAGAATGTCCAAGCTTTTTGTCCGTAATAAGCCCAAGAGATTAATGTTGATAATGCAAACATCACTGCAATTATTGAAAGAATTACAGGGAAGAATGGAATCACAGATTGGAAAGCATTTGATGCCAATTCAATACCTGAAATTTCCTTAGCTGCGTGTGTACAAGCTCCTGAAAATACAATTGCAAATGATGTGAACAAGCAAAGAACTCCGGTTAAGAATGTTTCAATCAAAGCTACAAAACCTTGAGAAATTGGTTCTTTTGTTTGAGCCGTTGCATAAACAATTGCAGCAGCACCAGTTCCTGCTTCATTAGATTGAACAGAACGTCTTAAACCGATAATGATTGTACCAAATATACCACCAGCTACTGCTGTTGGGTGGAATGCTTCTCTTAAGATTAACATAATTGCGTGAGGAATATTCATAAAGTTTGCAAAAATAACAATCAAACCTGATACAATGTACAAAATACACATTGTAGGAGTAAGAATTGTTGTAACTTTTGCTATACTCTTGATGCCGCCAACAATAACCATACCAATAAGTATTGCTACTACCAAACCAACAAGCCAAGTGTGGTCATACAAGAAGCTTTGATTTTTACCTGTTATAAATACCAACTGGTGAGCAGTTTGGTTAATCTGAATCATGTTACCGCCGGTTATACCGCCACCAATACAAAGTATTGCATATAATACTGATAAAGGTTGACCTAACCAACGAAGTTTTTTTCTTGTTAAGCCGTGAGCTATATAGTGCATTGGCCCACCGGATACTGAACCGTCAAGGTTAAATCTTCTGTATTTTACTGCGAGAGTTGCTTCAACAAATTTTATTGACATACCTAAAAGTGCACCTGCAAATATCCAGAATGCTGCTCCAGGGCCGCCGATTGAAATAGAAATTGCGACACCGGCAATACTACCAATACCGATTGTGCCGGATAGTGCTGTTGCTAATGCTTGGAATGATGAAACTTCACCAAATCCATCTTGGTGTTTTTCAGCGGGTTTTGCAATTACATCAATTGCGTGTTTGAAACCCCAAACGGAAATTCCTTTGAAATAAAATGTAAAGAAAAATCCGGCAATAAGTATCCAAAAAATAATTAATGGAACATCGCAACCGCAAATATTAATCGGAAAGAAGATTAACTTCGCAACTGCATCCGATACAGGCGCAACATGTTTATCCATGAAGGCATCAACACTCATAGCTTGCGCTGACTGAAAAGTCATAAGCATCGTAAATAACATCATAAAAAATTTCTTCATAAATCTTTTCCTTTAATCTTAATAATTTCGACTAATGAATAATCTCTCGCATTCAATAATTATACCAAGAACATGTCAAGTCATTACAAAATCTTTACATATAGTCAGTAATGTTAAGATTATAATAAAATGAAATAAAGAAATAATA
>OIYO01001210.1_pt1 | contig 15369 bp, 15 predicted proteins | sample 1588191 | NCBI WGS metagenome assembly OIYO01 (sample SAMN03283275) | human gut metagenome | biome: human-associated habitat; material: feces | host: Homo sapiens | place: Peru | collected 2012 | reverse complement strand
TTTCAAACGGAATCAAAGGGCAGTACGCCCCAGGGGCTAACCCTGAGCCCTGAACCCTGAGCCCTTACACTCGACACATGTTCGAATCGTATTTCCAGAGAGCGAGGTACTTACTATGTCCGAATTACGAGTACGCAAAGTACAGGAATTTATCAAGCAGGAAGTGAGCCAGATGCTCCTTCATGATCTGAAAGACCCGCGCATCGGCTTTGTCACGGTGACCGAAGTCAAGGTGACAGGCGATCTGCGCGAAGCGACCATTTACGTCAGCCTTTTCGGCAAACCGGAAGAGAAGAAAGCATCGCTCGATGCGCTGAATAAGAGCCGCGGCTTCGTGCGCCGTGAGCTCGGGCAGCGTCTCAAGATCTACTACACACCGGAGATCACCTTTTCTGAAGATGCCTCTTTGGACTACGGCATGCATATCGATGGCCTTCTGAAGAAGATTCATAAGGATGAGGTGAAAGAATGAGCCTTGCGATGAACCACGCCAAAGAGATCGGCAAGAAGGAGACCATGGATTTTCTGAAATCTCACCAGCGCTTCCTGCTGGTCGGTCACGAACATCCGGATGGAGATGATGTCGGCTCTATCTGTGCGCTGCACAATGTCCTCGTGTCCATGGGGAAGGAGGCGGACATGCTGCTTCCGGATCCTGTACCGAAGGTGTACACGCTCGTGAAGGCCTCCGCGCTCGTTCATACATCGATCCCGGAAGGAAGGGACTACGATGCGATCGTTTTCACGGATCTTTCCAATCTGGAACGCGGCGGAAATTTTGATTTTCCACGGGACATCGACTCACTCTCCATCGACCATCATCGCACGAATGAACGCTTCACCGACCTCCTCTATCTGCAGTATCGCTATGCGGCGACGGCGGAAATGCTTGCGGAAATGTTTTTCGACGAAGGCATCGAGATGGACAAGGACACCTGCAATGCACTTTACATGGGCATCGGCACGGACAGCGGCTTCTTCAAATTCAGCTGCACCTCGCCGCATACGCTCCTGATGGCGAGCCAGCTCGTCGCGATGGGAGCTGACCCATCCTATATTTCCAATCATCTCGAAGAGAAGACCATCGAAGCCATGCATTGCTACGAGCTGGTGGCAAAGACGGTCCACTCCTATGCCGATGGAAAGATCGTCATCGCATACATGGATCAAGACGCCATGGCGCTCGATGGAGAGAATTCCGACTATTACGCCTCCATCCCGCGCTGCATCCGCGGCTGCGAGATCGCCGCACTCTTTAAGTATCGCAAAGAGGGCGAGACCCGTGTCTCCCTGCGCTCCAAAAACTATGCCAATGTCGCGGAGCTTGCCGGTGAATTTGGCGGCGGCGGTCACTGGAAAGCCTCCGGATGCACCATCGAAGGCGGCTTTGCAGAAGCGGAGAAGAAATTCATGGCTGTCGCGGGGAAGTATCTCTGATGGACGGCGTACTGAATGTATTGAAGCCGGCGGGGATGACGTCCTTCGACGTGATAGCGCGTCTCCGGCGCATCTATGGGCAGAAGAAGATCGGCCACGGCGGGACGCTTGACCCCATGGCGGCGGGCGTGCTCCCTGTATTTTTGGGGCGCGCGACGCGCCTCATCGAGTACGCGCCGATCCATCGGAAAACGTATGAAGCGGAATTTCTGATGGGCCTTGCCACTGACACCGAGGACGTGACAGGGACCGTGGTGGAGACGGGGGAGATCCCTGCCGATCCTTCGATCTGGGAAAGCACTGCGGAATCATTCAAAGGAGACATCCTCCAGCGTCCCTCGTCCTACTCTGCCATCAAGGTGAATGGCGAGCGCGCCTACAAGCTGGCGCGTGAAGGAAATGCCGTCGAGCTTCCTCTCCGCCCTGTCACCATTTACGATCTGATCCTCCGTGAGGTAAAGCCGCCGCTCCTCCGTCTCTCCGTCACCTGCTCGGCAGGCACCTACATCCGCGCGCTCGGCCGCGACATGGGGAAAATGGCCGGATGCCCGCTCACCATGTCCTTTCTTCTGCGCAGCGAGATGGGGCCTTTCTCTATCGCCGAAGCAAAGACACTGGAAGAGATCGAAGCGGATCCGGAAGGCGCGCTCATGACCGACCTGCGCCCACTCCTTTCCGCGCTGCCACTCCTTGCGCTCGATGAGAAGGAAGCCGCCGATTTCCTCTTGGGCAAACGCCTTCGCACGCGAGAAAAGCCTGTGGAAGTCGCCGCCGCCTTTTGCGGTCCCCGCTTCCTCGGTACTGCCAGTGTAGAGCGCGGTGTCATCCATCCGAAGAAAGTGTTTAATTAGGTTTTTAGTGACTAGTGACTAGTGACTAGTGACTAGTGACTAGTGACTAGTGACTGGTGACTGTGAGACATCCGTCTCTCCCGTATCGTCATTGAAAGCGTTGCCGAGAAATCTTCTTTGCAGACCGCTAAACGAAGGATGTGTGAAAGCAGAAATACGTAGCACCAAGGCGTTGTTTCCCTGCCGGTGCTTATGTGATACTGACCGCAGTGCAAGAACCCTCGGCTACGCTCGGGATGACGATACGGGAAAGGGATACCCCCAGAAAGTTTGAAAGCAGGGATGACTAGCTGGGGATTAGGTGTCGCAAGTGACTAGTGACTGGCATGCCAGCTCATGGCATCGCCATTATTTATGCTTCGCGGCGCATTTCGTCATCCTGAGCGGAGTGAAATGTCGGATGTTCGATCATGTAAAGGCAAAGCAGTGAGAACTGAGTCGAAGGATCTGGCGCCGCACCACCATTTCGCATTTCTCATTTCTAATTTCTCATTCAAGCGAAGATTTCAAACGGAATCAAAGGGCAGTACGCCCCAGGGGCTAACCCTGAGCCCTGAACCCTTAAACCTTACATCCATCATCATGACCATTCTACCTACTTTACACGATTTACCCAAAGACCAGCCATTCGTCCTTGGCATCGGCTTCTTTGACGGATGCCATCTGGGACATCAGGTGGTCTTTTCCGAAGTGAAGCGCCTTGCGAAAGAGAAGGGCGCGCAGCCGGGTGTTCTCACCTTTTATCCGCATCCGATGAAAGTGCTTGCGCCCGATATTCATGTGCCGCTTTTGCAGTCCATTGATGAAAAGATGGATGCACTGGCCGCTCAGGGCATGGCGCTGGCCGTCTGCATCCGGCCGGATGAGACATTTCTCGCAAAATCCGCTGAAGATTTTCTGGGAGAGCTCGCTCGCCTTCCCGGCCTTGTCGGCCTCGTCACGGGAGAAAATTTTTCCTTTGGACACGGCGGTCTGGGGAAGAGTGGTGACCTCGTGCGCTTCTTTGAAGAAAGCCGTGTCACCGTCCGCATCGTCTCACTCCGAGAAAACGCAGGGAAGAAGATTTCCAGCACCGCCATCCGCCAGTGCATCCTTGCGGGAGAGATGGAGCAGGCGGCGCGCTTTCTGGGACATCCTTACACGATCCGGGGCGACGTGGTCCATGGTTTCCGCCGCGGGCATGACGTACTCGGATTTCCGACGGCGAATCTGGCTGTCTCTGAAGACCGTGTCCTTCCGCCGGATGGCGTCTATGCGACGCGTGCGCTGGTGAAGGGGCATACCTTCCCTGCCATCACGAATATCGGAAACAATCCGACCTTTGGCAATGCAAAGAAGACCATCGAGACATTCATCTTTGATTTCGACGAGTCCATCTACGGCGCGTCCTTCACGCTCGCATGGGCCAGCCGCATCCGGGGAGAAATGAAATTCGCCTCACCTGACCTTCTGGTGGCGCAGATCCATCAGGATATCCAAAAAGCGAAAAACAGACTGCATGTATGAGGAGCCTGCGCGAAAGCGCAGGCTGTTTTGTAGAGGAATAGATGGAGTTCTGGTGGCTGGTGGCTAGGGATTAGGGAACAAGTGGCTAGTCACCAGTCACTAATCACTAACTCCCTTATGCGCTGCTTATTCCTGAATTGCATACATTTATCCGTACATCATGCATAATTAGTATACCGATTGAGATGGAATATCTTATAGTAGAATGATATAATAACAAAAGTAGATGACAGGCCGTTTGAAGCGCCTGTCTATTTCATTGCGCGAGATCCGAAGGAAGGGATCTTCGCCGGGTTCCAATGGGGGTTTTTATGGAAGCGAAAAAAAGTGGTCAAAGTATTTTGAGAGATCTGGGTACGTGGATCGTCATAGCCACGGTACTGGGCGCAGTCGTCGGGCTCTTTCTGGGCAAGAGCGCACACATGCTGGCGCCGATCGGTGACCTTTTCATGCAGCTCATCAAGATGATCGTCGTACCGATGGTCTTCTTCTCGCTGGTCGGCGGGGCTGCGGCGCTGGGAAAATCCAAGGGCGCTGGCAAGGTCGGGCTGGTGACATTTCTGTATTACGGCGTGACGACAGCGGTTGCCGTGATTTTAGGATTGGCCTTCAGCGTTTTCTTTCAGCCTGGCAGCGGCATCGACATGGCGGCGATCAGCGGTGCGGCTGTACAGGTAGGCGACCTTTCCAAAGCGGGCGCGCTTCCTGGTTTCTGGGAAACGATCATCGGCTTCGTGCCGGCAAATCCGGTGAAGGCGCTGACGGATGGCAATATCCTGCAGATCATCACCTTCTCTCTTTTTGTCGGCTTCGCACTGGCGATGCTGCCCGCAGAAGAGAAAGAGTTCATGAGCCGCATCGTGGATAACTGCACGAAAATCTGTATCAAGATCATGATGGCGGTCATGATGCTTGCGCCGGTCGGCGTCTTCTGTCTGATGGCGGACGCGACGGGGAGCTTCGGCTATGACGTACTCATGAAAATCATTTATCTCATCGGTCTTTATGTCTGCGTGCTCTTCCTTGTCACCTATGTCATGATCGGCGGCTCGGTGGCTCTCTTCTCGAAATGCACGGGGTATGTGGAGTTCTTCAAAGCGATGTGGAAGGTGCAGGTACTGGCTTTCTCCACAGCATCCTCTATGGCAGCGCTTCCGCTCAATATGGCAGTCACGGAAAGAGAGCTGCATGTATCGAAAGGGACCACCTCCTTCGCACTTCCGCTGGGTGCGACCATCAATATGAATGGCAATGCAGCATACTATGCGATGGCAGCCATTTTCATCGCGCAGATGTATGGCATGGAGCTGACGTTTGGACAGTATATTGCGATCATTGTGACGAGCACACTGGGCGCAGTCGGTCAGGCAGGCGTACCGGGGCCGACGCTCCTTGTCGTCGCTGTCTTGATCTCTGCCGGCATCCCGATCGATGCACTCCCGATCCTTTTCGGTGTTGACCGTATTTTTGATATGCTTCGTACAGCGGTCAATATCACCGGTGACGCAGCCTGCGCGACCATTGTGGATCGCTTTACGAAGGAAGAAGTCATGAGCAGTGACGAGTGATCCTCCATGGGTCTTGGCATGGATAGCAAGCTAAAAACGGCTGGCGAAACGAAAACGTTTCGCCAGCCGTTTTTTTATATATTCCTGAAAGGAATAGGAAATCAGGGGCAGCGGATTGTTGTACTGGATGTTATGGATAAAAAATGAAAATTTCTTCGATTTCTCCACAGAAGAATAAGTAAAATTCATGTGCAGAATATAGCAACTTTATATAATCTGCAAACTATAATATATACTGCAGACTATAAATATAGTGCATAAAAGCATTATACATGCTATGAATTGGCGGTTATAATCACAGTCGAAACGTGAAGAAACGTTGCAGAATGCTTTCTCGCTTTCCGGTAGCCATGGAACCGGAGAATGAGGAGGTATGAGAAAAAGAGATACATCACCCGGCGGGTGATGCGGTACAGAAAGGGATAGCCATGATTGACTTAAATGATTTTATTGCGGTAGGGCAGAATGCCATAGCACGTCGCGTGGTACAGCAGTCGGATGCTTCCGATAATTACGATAATGATTTCAAAAGCCTGCTGGCTACACCGAGGCTGATCCATTGGGCGATCGATGCATCCATCAAAGCGATCGATCCCTATCTTCCCGATGACTATGCAAGCATCGGGCTATCGGTGAATTTTGTGCATACGGCTCCGACAAGCCTTGGAATGACGGTGACGGTACATGCTTCGGTCATCGCTTTGACGGACCATGATGTGACGCTCGAGGTCAAAGCGTGGGATGAGCAGGGAGAAATCGGTCACGGCCTCCACAAGAGAGCGATCGTACTCAAGCAGGCGGTCTTGGACAGGGCGGAAGAACGTACACGCCTGCTGCTGATCCGTCAGGCGAATGAAGAGATCAAGGGGATGAGATGATGGCAGCTTTACCAGATACTTTAGGCGGCGCACTGCTTCTTTCCGCCATTGATTTTTTACTGAGCTTTGTGTTTATTTCCTTCATCGGTGTGGTGCTCCATTTCTTCCCTCTGCTGAATAAGCTCGGAGAAGTGAAGGAGAGAAAGGATTGAGATCATGGATCAGTTATTTGTGACCTTGATGAGTGAGCTTTTGCATCAAACGGGGCTTTTGGATCTGACCTTGGGAAATCTGGTCATGATCACTGCCGGATGCGTCCTGTTGTATCTGGGCATCATCAAGAAATACGAACCGTTTCTGCTGGTGGGGATCGGCTTTTCCTGCATCGTGGCGAATGTGCCGGGCTCGACACTGACTACGCCCGGCGGGCTTTTCTACTTTGCGTATCAGGGCGTGGAGCAGCTCATTCTGCCGCCGCTCATTTTCCTCGGCGTCGGTGCCATGACGGATTTCGGTCCCATGATCGCCAATCCTTCTCTGGTCATTCTGGGGGCGGCTGCGCATCTGGGCATCTTTGTCGCATTGATCGGTGCACAGCTCCTTGGATTCCATCTGGGAGAAGCAGCCTCGATCGGCATCATCGGCGGTGCGGATGGTCCGATGGCGATCTACACCACGATGAAACTGGCGCCGCATCTCCTGCCGCAGGCGGTCCAGCGCATTGTCTACCATGTCCGGAGAGATGCCCTCCACGGCGGCCACGCAGGCGTGGCGCAGCTTGAACGGATAAAACGGCAGCCGCAGGCAGCCTTCCGGCGCGGTGCAGTCGTAGACCAGCATACCCCTCGGGTAGACGTTATTGTCCAGCTTCGGGTTGGCACAGGACAGAAACGGAACGACCGCCCCGGTCTCGCCCTGCGTCCGCAGCCACCGGTCGCAGAGGATCGTGTCCTGCACGGTCATGTACTCGAACGCGGGATGATGGTGGTTGGCGGTGGACAGGCAGCGGCAGCGGCGCAGGACCGCCTTGATGCGGGCCACGACCTCCTTTGAATCGAACGGCTTGACCATGTAATCGTCGGCGCCCAGCTCCAAGCCCAGCACCTTATCAAAGGTCTCGCCCTTTGCGGTGAGCATCATCACGGGGGTGTTGCCCAGCTTGCGGATGCGGCGGCAGACTTCCAAGCCGTCCATCTTGGGCATCATCACGTCCAGCAGGACCATGTCCGGCTTGACCTGATTGAACTTTTCCAAGCCTTCTTCGCCATCGTTCGCAATGGTGACCTGATAGCCTTCCTTGGTCAGATAGAGCCGCAGCAGCTCGCAGATATTGACGTCGTCATCCACGACAAGGATCTTTTCGTTTGCCATGAGGGGTTCCTCCTGTATATTTTATGCCGCTCCCAAGGCCGGGGCGGATGTTTGCATGAGTCTCTATTCTCTATTATACGGAACAGTTATGACAAAATAAAGAAGGTTTTGTATGATTTTTGGGATTTCGCGGGGTTGCGGCTTGCACTCTCCTCCCCCTTTGCGTATAATGATAGATGTATTATTATGTTCACCTCAACGTGTAAGGAGCGTATTTGATATGAAATTAGGTATCGTCGGTCTGCCGAACGTCGGCAAGTCCACTTTGTTCAACGCCATCACCTCCACCAAGAACGCGGAGGCGGCCAACTATCCGTTCTGCACCATCGAGCCGAACAGCGGCATCGTGGCCGTGCCCGACAAGCGGCTGGACAAGCTGGCTGAGATCTGGCAGACCAACAAAAAGACTCCCGCCATCGTGGAGTTCGTCGATATCGCCGGTCTGGTCAAGGGCGCAAGCCAGGGCGCCGGTCTGGGCAACAAGTTCCTCGGCCACATCCGCGAGTGCGACGCCATCGTGCATGTCGTGCGCTGCTTCGACGATGACAACATCATCCATGTCGTCGAGGACGTGACCAAGGCCGAAGCCGTGGACCCCATCGCCGACATCGACGCCATCGACTACGAGCTGATCCTGTCTGACCTCGAAGTGGTCCAGAACCGCGCGGGCCGCATGGCCAAGGCCGCCAAGAGCGGCAACAACAAGGGCGCTGCCGCCGAAGCCGCATGGCTCCAGCAGCTTGCCGACCACCTGAGCGCCGGCAAGCCCGCCCGCAGCTTCGACTTCGACGAGAACGACGCCGAGCAGCAGACGGTTCTGCACGAGATGGGTCTGCTGAGCGCAAAGCCCGTCCTGTACGCCTGCAACGTCGGCGAAGATGACCTGATGGAGGGCATCGAGAACAACAAGTATGTCCCGCTGGTGGCCGCACGCGCCGCTGAAGAGGGTGCACGCTACATCCCCATCTGCGCCAAGACCGAAGAGGACATCGCCGACTACTCCCCCGAAGAGAAGAAAGCCTTCCTCGCCGAAATGGGCATCGAAGCCAGCGGTCTGGACAACCTCATCACGGCCAGCTACGATCTGCTGGGCCTGATCTCCTTCCTGACCGACGGCAAAAAGGAATGCCGTGCATGGACCATCCGCAAGGGCACGAAGGCTCCTCAGGCCGCCGGCAAGATCCACAGCGACTTCGAGCGCGGCTTCATCCGCGCCAGCGTCATCGGCTACAGCGATCTGGAAGCCAACAACTTCGACTATGCCGCCGTCAAGGCCAAGGGTCTGCAGCGCACCGAGGGCAAGGAATACGTCGTCAAGGACGGCGACGTGATCGAGTTCCTGTTCAACGTCTAAGCCCGCTCAGGCTCATTTCATCCGCTCATTCTCCCAGAGAAGGCGCCATTGGCAGACAGTGCCGACGGCTTCTGCTCTCGCCGCATCTGCGCCCTGCCGGAAAGGGCCGCAGGATAGAAAGGGACACTTTATTGATTATCGGAATTATGGGCGCCATGCCCGATGAAGTCGATCAGCTCTGTGCCAAGCTGGAAAACGTCACCGTCGAGCCTTACGGCGGCGTGGAATACCACAAGGGCACGCTGGCCGGAAAAGAAGTCGTCGTCTGCTGTGCGGGCATGGGCAAGGCCAATGCCGCCGCGACCACACAGGTGCTCATCACCAAGTTCGGTGCGGAGAAGATCATTTTCTCCGGCATCGCGGGCAACATGACCAGCAAGATCGGCATCGGCGATGTGGTCATCGGTAAAACGGTGCTCTATCACGACGCCCAGCTGGACATGATCTGCCAGAATCCGCCGTTCCTGAAGGAATACACCGGCGACCCCGCCCTGATCGCCGCCGCCGAAGCCGCCTGTAAGGCCGTGGGCGTCAAGGCACTGACCGGCAAGATCGCCACCGGCGACCTGTTCGTCGGCGACAGCGAGACGAAAGCCGCCATCGAGGCCAAGTGCGCGCCCGATTGTGTAGAGATGGAGGGCGCCGCCGTCAGCCAGATCGCGGCGAAAAACGAAGTTCCCTGCGTCATCCTGCGCGCCATGAGCGACAACGCTGACGAGGACGGCCACGAAGTTCTGGTCGTCAAGAAGTTCAGCATCGTGGAGTACGTCGCGACCGCCACCAAGATCGTTGCATCGATGGTGGAGTCTCTGTAATCGACTGCACTCAAAACCCCGGCAAAGCATAAAGCTTTGTCGGGGTTTTCTTTGCGGAATTTGCAACCAGTTCTGGCCGGACGTCGGGGAGCTTTTCCAGCTTTACAAAAACTGCTCCAGCTTGATCCGATTGTCCTCTTCAAAATCCTGCAATCGCTGCATCAGGCGCTTGGAACCCGGTGCGGCGTCGGGGTAGTCCTTCTGGCTCTTGATGCAGTCCATGACGCCCTGACTGCTGCCCTCAGAGAGCATCTCCGCCAGATTGCGGGTAGATTTGTCGGTCAGCGTTTTCATGCTGATGCCCATTTTCGTGTTGAATTTTGCCATCGCGCTCTGCCCTTGCGCCGAGCCGCCGCACGCTTCGATGGCGGTGTGAGCCTCCTGATTCAGTTCGCGGTAGATGTTCCGCTCCCGCAGAAGCTCCGCCTTGAACTGGGTATCGTCGGTCATCGGGACGATCTGTTCCAGCGTGTTTTTGCCCATCTCGGTGTTCTGCACCACGGCTTCCAGCAGATTGAGGTTGTCGTTTTTCTGATTTTCCATAGAAAAGTCCCCCTTTTGAAGCCTAGCATCTCCAAAAGGGGGACTTTTTATCCATAGAACTTATTCGGCGCAGACCCGGTCTCCGCCCGCATCCTGTGCGGCCTTGAGCCGCTTTTCGCACAGCTGATACAGGGCATCCCAGTTTTTGCCCCGCACCTCGTTGGTACAGGCACAGCCGATGGACTGGGTGAACGGGACCCGGCGCATCAGGCCCACGGAAGCCACGCATTCCCGGGGCATTTCTGCATAAATACGGCCCAGCTCGTCGGCCAGTTCGGCACAACCCTTATCCGCGCAGCCGATAGCGAACAGCGTATCGGTCAGGCGGCAGACCACCCGCTCGTCCGGGCGGTCGTAATGTTTTTTCCACTGGTTGGCCACAAAGCAGACCAGCTGATTCATCACGGCGTCGCCCTGCTCGGCCAGCAGATCTCCGGCCTTGTCCAGCTCCACCAGCGCCAACGAAGCACAGCGGTGGGCATCGGTCCAGTCGTCCAGACGGGTGCAGAACTCCGTCTCGAAATAGCGGCGGTTGAACACGCCCGACAAAAAGTCGTGGTTCATGTCGTCGCGGCACAGCTCCCGCTCGCGCGGGGTCATCCGGTCCTCCGGCAGGTCGTTGCCCGCCAGCAGAGCCGTCATCTGCAGCTGCCAGATCTTTCCGTCGGCATATACCCGGCGGCGCAGGACGCAGTCCACCTGCCCGTTGCGCAGTTCATAGTCCACCATCAGGCCGTCGTCCTGCCAGCTGCGGGCGGCGTCCTCGTCGGCCTCGGTCAGGGTCACGTCCTCAAATGCAGCCTTCGCGCTGCGGACAAATTCGCGCAGGTCCTGCTCGGTCCATTCTCTCTTCATGCGTTTTATTCCCCATCATTTTGGTGTCGGATTCTCCCTCCCGACACGCCTTGCCACGGGGCCGTCATTTTGCGGCCCTCGATTGCTTAAAATTATACCACTCTCGCGGGGGAGTTACCAGCAAAACGCACAAATTTTAGTTCAATTTTTTACAAATTCGTCGAACTGCTAAAGTTTCCGGCCCTTTTCCAGCAGGTCATGCACGGCAAACGACTTCGCATTCGGCCAAGATCTCATCGGCCAGCGCGGCGGTATCAAAGCCCGCCTTGGCGCGCCAAGTCCAGTTTCCGCCCAAGCGGCCCGGGGTGTTCAGATGGGCTTCCGCGCCCAGACCCAGCCAATCGGCCATGGGGATGATGGTGCGGTCCGCCACCGAGGCCAGCGCCGCGCGCAGGAGGGCGATGCGGGCTTCATCCGTCTTGACGGCGGCCACTTCCTTGGCCGTGGGGCGGCAGGGCGTCAGATGCAGATACTTTGCGACATGAGCCTTTTCCTTGTCGTTCGCGCCATTCTCCCACCAATCGGCCAGCGTGGTGTTGTCGTGCGTGCCCGGGTAGACCACGCTGTTCTTGACGTGGTTGTGGGGCAGATACTCGTTGTCGCCGCTGCCAAAGGCGAACTGCAGCACCTTCATGCCGGGGAAGCCGCTGTCTGCCAGCAGCTCGCGGACGCTGGGGAACAGCTCGCCAAGGTCCTCGGCAATGATGGGCAGCTTGCCCAGCGCTGCTTCGAGGGCACGGAACAGATCCATGCCCGGGCCGTTCTCCCACTTGCCGGTCTTGGCCGTCGGGCTGTCCGCCGGGATGGCCCAATAGGTGTCGAAGCCGCGGAAATGGTCGATGCGGAGCAGGTCGTAGATGCCCAGTGCATGGCGGACCCGCTCGATCCACCACGCATAGCCAGTCTTGTGATGATACGGCCAGTTGTACAGCGGGTTGCCCCAGAGCTGGCCGTCCGCCGAGAAGTAATCCGGCGGGCATCCGGCCACGCGGGCAAAGCCGCCATCCGAATCCAGCTCGAACAGCGGGCCGCCCACCCATGCGTCCACGGAATCCGCCGAGACGTAGATGGGGATATCGCCCAGCACCTGAATGCCCTTTTCGTTGGCATAGGCCTTCAGCTTTTTCCACTGGCGGGTGAACTCATACTGCAAAAACTTCCAGAAGCCGATCTCTTCCTCGTTCTCGGCGCGGAAGCGCTCCAGCGCACCGGCATCCCGCAGACGATACTCGCGGGGCCATGCGGCCCAGCTCTTCATCTCGTGGGTGGTCTTGAGGGCCATGTACAGCGCATAATCTTCCAGCCAGCTCTCGTTCTCGAGGGCAAAGGCATAGTAGTCATCCGGGTAGTAATACGCACAGCCGTGGACCCCGGCGCACTGTTTCCGCCATGCCGCATAGGCCTCGCGCAGGACCTTATAGCGGCTGGTGTAGAGCGTGCCGTAGTCCACTTCCAGCGGATCTTCACCCCAAGACTCCGCCTTGAGCTGGGCCGCAGTCAGCAGACCGTCGGCCTTCAGGGCGTCGAGGTCGATGAAATACGGGTTGCCCGCAAAAGCCGAGCAGCTCTGATAGGGGCTGTCGCCGTAGCCGGTGGGGCTGAGGGGGAGGATCTGCCAGATCTTCTGCCCCGCCTTCGCGAGAAAATCGACAAACTTTTCAGCTTCCTTTCCGAAGCAGCCAATTCCATAAGGGCCGGGCAGGCTGGACACCGGCATCAGGATTCCACTTTCACGCATGATGTACCTTCCTCATTTCGTTCGGATTTCAGTTATTTCCTATCATAACATAACCGCAGACTATTTTCCACAGGCAAAAATCGTGGTATACTAAGATTTGTTACCCGAGAGGTTTCAGGAGGAGCTTATGCAACCAACCGAAAAATATTTCGAGGCCGACGCCTACCGCACCCAAGCGGAAGGCCGCATCCTCGCCATCGAGCCGGACGGAAAAGGCGGCGGGAAAGCCGCGCTGGACGGAACGGTGTTTTATCCCGAAGGCGGCGGACAGCCCGCCGACCGCGGAACGCTGACCCTCGCCGACGGGACCGTGCTGACCGTGACCGACGTGCACGAAAGTGCGGGCGTCATCTGGCACACGGTCGCTTCCCTGCCGGAGTCTGTTTCTGCCGGGGCCGTGGTCACCGAAGCCATCGACTGGGCATGGCGGTTCGACAAGATGCAGCAGCACACCGGCGAACACATCCTGTCCGGCATCCTGCACCGCATGTTCGGGGCCGAGAATGTGGGCTTCCACATCGGGTCCGATGCCGTGCGGATGGACACCAGCGTGCCCATCTCTGCCGAAGGTCTGCGCGAAGCCGAACTGGCCGCCAACCGCATCGTCTGGCAGAACGTGCCGGTGGTCATCACCTACCCCACCCGCGAAGAGCTGGCGGCGCTGACCTACCGCAGCAAAAAAGAGATCGAAGGGCAGGTCCGGATCGTGACCATCCCCGGCGCAGACGTCTGCGCTTGCTGCGGCACGCACACGGCCTCGACCGGCGCGGTGGGGCAGATCAAGATCCTGGCCTCTGAGAACTACAAGGGCGGCGTCCGGCTGAGCATCGTCTGCGGCGAACGCGCCCTGCTGGCCGCACAGGCCATGCGGGAGCGTCAGGCCGACATCGGGGCACTGCTCAGCGCCAAGCCCAGCGAGACAGCAAACGCCGTCCACCGGGTGTACGACGAGTACACCGCGCTGAAATTCGCCCACTTCGGGCTGTGCGGCCAGCTGTTCGATGCGCTGGCGGCGCAGGTCGTCCCCGGAGAAGATGCTCTCCGCATCGTTCCGGGGCTGGACCCGGACGGTCTGCACCGGCTGGCGGTCCGCCTGAGCGAAGCCACCACCGGCCTGTGCGCGGCCCTGACTCCCAACGAAAAAGGGACCGGCTACTGTCTGGCACAGGCGGGCGGCGATGTCCGCGCCCTGACCAAAGCATTGAATGCCACCCTGAACGGCCGCGGCGGCGGCAAACCCGGCATCTGTCAGGGCAGCTGTGCTGCCGACCCCGAGCAGGTGCTCCACTATCTGCAAAACCGATCAGCTGAATTTTAAGACCATACAAGGAGTTTTACCGTTATGAGAATGCGTTTCAAGCCCTACGCCCGCGCCGAACTGCTGGCCGCTGATTTCCATGTCCACGACCCCTTCGTCTGGGGCGGCAAGTGGCATGAGCAGTACGCCCGCCCGGAACAGCCCTTTGTGCTGGAGCTGGGCTGCGGCACTACCGGCTGCGCCATGGGCGGCGCGGCGCTCTCCTTGAGGGCGTCGAAGCGCAGGCGCTCGTGGGCGGCATGCTTGTCGATGAGCCAGAGATTTTCGCTTTCATCCTGGCAAATTATATAGGTATCCAGGGCCTCGCCTACCAGGCGCCAGGGGGCGGGATGGTCGGTAAGGGTCTGCTGGATAGGAAGGTCGATGGTATTGCACCGGGGGACGGGGGCCTCCGGGATGGGGGATTCCGGGATGGGGGCCTCCGGGATGGGGGCCTCCGGAACGGGGGCCTTGGCGGGGACAGGCTTTTCCGCTGCCGGGAAGGTGGCCGGGGCGGCGGGCATCGGTGCAGGCCGGGACTCCTCCCGGGGCTCCGGGGCTGCCGGGGCCGGAGGGGACACGCTGTCGCGCAGGGGGAGCTTTGCGTCCGGATGCACCGCCGGGGTAGAGCCGTAGCTGCCCAGGGGGCGCTTTTCCGCCGGGGGCGGGGTCTGCCGCTCCTTATACTCCTGGACGGTCATAGACCGGTAAAAGGTCTGCTGGACGGGCTTGGGGGCCGGGGTTTCCCCGGCGGTGAGCAGGTCCTTTACGGTGTAGTGTACCGCGTCAAAGACGGCCCGCTCATTTTGGAATTTCACCACGGTTTTAGCCGGGTGGACATTCACATCCACGGTGTTCTTGGGCAGGGTGATGTGCAGGACGCAGCCGGGGAACTTGCCCTTCAGCAGCCGGTTGCGGTAGGCCTCCTCCACGGCGGCGGACAGCAGCTGGCTCTTGACCAGCCGCCCGTTGACGAAGAACAGCTGGCGGCCCCGGGTGCCGTGGCCGTTCAGGGGCCGGGTCACATAGCCCGCCACCTGCACGTCGCCGCCGCAGCCCCGGACCTCCTGCAGGCCCATGGCGAAGTCCCGGCCCATGGCCGCGTATACGGCGGACAGCAGCTGCCCGTCGCCGGGGGTGTGCAGCACCTCCTGCCCATCCCGCAGCAGCTTGAAGGACACGTCGGGATGGCTCAGGGCCAGATGCTGCACCACGC
>OIYO01001209.1_pt1 | contig 15376 bp, 8 predicted proteins | sample 1588191 | NCBI WGS metagenome assembly OIYO01 (sample SAMN03283275) | human gut metagenome | biome: human-associated habitat; material: feces | host: Homo sapiens | place: Peru | collected 2012 | reverse complement strand
CGGAAGAAGATTAGAAAAATACGATTATAAAGATCAACGGAAATTACTATGGATTTGATGCAGACGGCAGAATGTATGAGAACGTAAGTTTCCAGTGCCGGAATGCCGATGGAATCCAGGGTACGTATTACGCAGACAAGAGCGGCGTTCTGCGTACCAGCCAGAAGTACCAGTCCGGAAAAGATACCTATTACTTCGATGAATATGGACGCGGATACGAAGGCGTGCATGTGATTGACGGAAAACAGTATCAGTTCCATGGTGGAAAGATGGTAGAATAAAAAATTCCCGGGAGACCAGAAATTGGTTTCCCGGGAATTTTTTTAAAACAGAGAGATGATGAAAAAAGTTGTTTGATTTCTGTGAGAGAAAAGGTGGCAATTATTAGAAAAAAGTAGTATGATGAAGGCATATAACAAAATCAGAATACCCTGACAGATAAGTGTATGGCTTTAGGGGGATGAGGAGGAAAAGCACGCATGAAGAGAAAAGAGTTGTTGCAGAAATCTTCTACCGTAGCAGCAGTTGTGCTGGCGGCAGCTTTGATGGATCCGGGTGCGGTACAGGCTTCGGCAGGAGATGCCGGTGCGGCTGCAAGTGCAGCACAGGTACAGGAGCAGTCTGTAGAAGAAGAAACTCCGGAAGCAGTGGTGCAGAGTACTGAGCAGGAGGCGGAAGCAGCAGTACAGAGCGCAGACCAGGAGACAGAAGCACAGGCAGATGCCGCAGAAAGTGAAACAGAGCAGCCGGAAGAAGCTGCAGCGGGTACAGCAGAATCTGAACAGAAAGTGCAGGATACACAGGATACGTCAGCTGATGCGGAGAGTGGAGAAGCAGAAACTACCGCAGCGTCCGAGAATCAGGCAGAAGTCGATACAGCCTCGGATTCTGAGGCGGGCGATTCCGAGACAGCGGCACAGACATCGGCCGGATGGATTCAGAGTTCGACCGGAAACACGCAGTACCGGAAAGAAAACGGAGAGCTTGCCTGTGATGAAATCCTGACGATTGATGGAAACATGTACTATTTTAACGGGAACTGTAACCTGGTAACAAATCAGCGTTTCAGCATCTGGAATCAGGAAACCCAGCATGATGATTGTTATCAGGCAGATGATGACGGCATCTTGATGACCAGCAAGTGGGATGAAAACAAATATTATTATTACGGAGAAGACGGCAGAAGTCTGGAAGACTGCATTGCCTGCATTGACGGTGCGTACTATGCGTTTGATGTCTGGGGGAACAAAAATTCAGGCGGAATCTTTAAAGTAGATGCCGGAAAAGGAGACGGATCACAGGTTATGGTGATCTGCCGTGCCGACGGTACTTTGTATGTTAATGAATGGGTGGAAGTATGGAATGGCCGTTATTACTGCGGAGAAGAGGGAATTGCCTGCAGAGGTTTTTCTACCGTTGACGGAAAGCAGTACTATTTTGATGAAGAGGACGGCTGGCTGTATAGAAACACAAAGATTACGAAATCCGACGGAACCTGCTATCTTACAGCGGAAGACGGAGAGGCAGTCAAAGCAGAAAATAATGCCTGGACGGAATGGCAGGGCGGACATTATTATGTCAAAGACGGCCAATTCCTGGAAGATACGGTAGAAAAAATCGGAGATTCCTACTATGCCTTCGATTATAATGGCCGCATGTACGATGAAGATAATGGCGACTTCAGCATTTCTCAGTATGATGAAGATGGCAACTACAAAGGTGAGAGCCATTACCGTGCGCAGGCAGGAGGTGCTCTTTATACTAATACCTGGTTTGAAGAGGATGACAACAGAGCGTATTATCAGGCAGACGGAAAAGCCTGCGCAGACGGAATTTATACAATTGCCGGAAAACAGTATTCATTTTCAAATATCTATCTGCAGACGGAATTGGCTGTCGATGGACCAGACGGAACCTGCTATATCGCAGATGAAGAAGGTGTGCTGACAGAAGCCAATGCCAACGGATGGACCGAACAAAATGGCCAGTATTATTATGCAGAGAATGGAACCTTCAGAAGAGACGGCGTAGAAAAAATCGGTGATTTCTATTATATGTTTGATCAGTCCGGACAGCGGCTGACTGACAGCGAAATGACGATTTCCGGCTGGGATGAAGAGAACAACCGATCGTACAGCAAGAGTTATTGTGCGAAAGAAGACGGAACACTGTATGTAAACGAATGGAGAGATGAAGAGTACGACAATTACCGTTATTATTATCTGGAAGATGGAGTACGGGCGGAAAACGGCATTTATACGATCGACGGAAAGCAGTATTATTTTGATTCCTACGGAAGATGTAAGCCGAGCAGTGCTGTTACTGTAGATGGAAAAAATTATATTGCAGATAAGACAGGTGCGCTGACAGAAGCAGGAGACGATGGATGGATCGAAGTCGACGGCGAGCGCTATTATGCCAAGGACGGCCAGTTCCTGAAAGCTTGTATTGAGAAAATCGGAGACGATTATTATTACTTCATGTGGAGCGGAGCTATTCTTAGAGATGCAAAGATCAGCGATTGGAGCAGCGAAGAAAATCTGTATATCAACTACCGCGCAGACGCTGAGGGCAGATTGTATGTCAATTGCTGGTTTGATGCCGGCTATACCAAAGAATACTACGGAGAAGGCGGAAGAGGTGCTGAAGGAATCTGCACGATCGATGGTGTGCGGTATGCATTTAAAAATGCGGAACTGCAGAAAAACTGCGCCGTGGAAGAGGACGGAACGTATTATATCGCTGATACGGACGGACTGCTGACCGAGGCAAAGAACAATGCCTGGACGGTAGTCAATGATAACTACTACTATGTGAAAGATGGAAACTTCCTGACCAACTGCGTGGAGAAAATCGGGGAGGCATATTACGGATTTTCCTGGGATGGAAGCAGATACAGGGATCAGAGATTTGACCAGTGGGATGAAGCGAACGGCAGATATTGGTATTATCAGGCGAAAGCAGACGGAACATTGGTAACCGGCTGGTATACGCAGTCTGGGAACCGCTATTATTATGGAGCAGACGGAAAAGGTTATGAAGGACTGCAGACGATCGATGGAAAGCAGTATTATTTCGAGCGCGGACAGCTGATGCGCAATGCGGCGGCAGTCATCGACGGCAAGAATTACATCATCAATAATGCCGGAAATCTGACGGAAGCAAAGAATAACGACTGGACGTTAGTTGACGGATTTTATTATTATGTCAAGGATGGCGAATTCCTGAAAGAATGTGTTACGAAAATCGGAAGTACCTGGTATGGATTTAACGATGATGGCCAGATGTATGAAAGGGAGGAATTCCAGATCTGGGATTCCAAAGAAGGACAGTATTACCACTATCGTGCGAAAAAAGGCGGTGCGCTGTACTGCAGTACCTGGTATGAAGAGGATGGAAATCGTTATTATTATGGAGAAAACGGGGCCGGTTACGAAGGGTATCAGACGTTAGACGGAAAACTGTATTTCTTCGAACGGGGAAGAGTATATCTTGATCAGATTATCGATGAGGAACGGAATGGAAAACGTTACATCGCAGATGAAACAGGTGCGCTGACAGAGGCAAAAAAGAATGCCTGGACGAAGGCAGGAAACTATTATTATTACCTCAAAGATGACAGCTTCCTGACCAACTGTGTTGCCAAAATTGGAAATGCCTGGTATGGATTTGACTGGGACGGCAGAATGATGGATAATACGACTTTCAATATCTGGGATAACGAATCCGGAGAAGAGAGTTATTACCATGCGAAAAAAGGCGGTGAGCTGCTGACCGGCTGGTATCAGGAAGAAGACGAGAGATATTATTACGGAGCTGATGGAAAAGGTTACGAAGGCCTGCAGCGTGTGGATGGAAAGCAGTATTATTTTCAGTACGGAAGAGTATGCCGCAGCCAGAGAGTGGAGGCAGACGGCAAGCTGTACGTGGCCGACGAAAACGGTGATCTGATTGAGGCAAAGAACAATGTATGGACAAAAGTAGACGGTAAATACTATTATGCAAAAGACAACAAGTTCCTGATCGACTGTGTTGCCAAAATCGGAAATGCCTGGTATGGATTTAACGGGCTTGGCCAGATGTATGCGGGTGAAGACTTCTCGATCTGGGATGAGGAAAGCGGCACAGATTACTATTACCTTGCCAAAGCAGATGGTTCTTTATATGCTGGAGGATGGTATGAGATTCACAAAGGTGTCGATTCCGAGTGGTATTATTATGGAGCTGACGGAAAAGGATACGAAGGAATCCGGACAGTAAACGGAAAACAGTATTACTTCCGTCATGGATATATGTATACGGAAAGAGCTGTCACAGTGGATGGAACATCGTATCTGTGCAGGGAAGATGGTTCTCTTCAGGTTCTGAAGAACAATGTCTGGACATATTATAATGGACATTATTATTATGTAAAAGATAATCAGGTGCTCAGCGACTGTATTGCAAAAATCGGAAGCTCCTATTATGGATTCCGTGCAAACGGAATGATGTACGATGAGGAATGGTTCGAGATCAGCGGTTACGACGAGAACGGTGATTGGCGGAGACACACCTACTTTGCCAAAGCGGGCGGAGCGCTTTATCTGAACAGCTGGGTGAAAAAGTATGATAAATGGTATTATGCGGGTGCTGACGGTGCTGCCTATACCGGACTGCAGACCATCGGCGGAAAGAAATATTATTTCGGCGACGATGGAAAATTAAGTGTAAGCAATGTGGAAAATATCGAAGATAAAGTCTACAGCAGCGATGAAAATGGTATCCTGACCGAAGTGACCGGAAACAATACCTGGGAGCGGATTCATGGAGCATGGTATTTTATCCAGAATCACAAGATTCTGAAGGACGGCGTTTACAAGATTGGAAATGCCTATTATGGATTGGATTCCAACGGTGTGATGAGAACTGATCAGATTTTTGTTCAGTGGACGACACATAAAAACGGTGATGAATCGAGTGCTTATTATATGGCAAACCAGGATGGAACCTTAAAGCGGAATACCTGGGCAAAATGGCACGGTGCATGGTTCTATTTCGGCAGCGATGGTGCAGGCGCTGACGGACTGCTGACGATTAATGGAAAGACCTATTACTTCGAAGACGGAAAGATGATCCAGTCTTATGCGATCAAAAAAGACGGTAAAAACTATGTATGCAGAAGCGATGGAAGCCTGACCGAGCTGAAGAACAACGACTGGACCGTGGTCGGCGGAAAATGGTATTATGTCAAGAACGGCACCATTCTTCAGGACTGCATCGAAAAGATTGGAAATACATACTATGCTTTCCAGTATGACGGAGCAATGGAGAGAAATGGATTCTTTATGCGGACGGACCAGGATGATGAGAAGCATACCTATTATGCGAAGGATACTGGTGCGCTGGTTGTAAATGCATGGATGGAGGACGGAGAGAACTGGTATTATTTCAATAAAAACGGCGAGAGCGTCAATGGTGTACAGACGATCAACGGAAAGAAATATTATTTCGACGATGGCATCATGCAGGTCAGCAGAGGAATCAATACGTACGATACGTTCTATGTGGCAAAATCGGACGGAACTCTGATTACTGCAAAAAACAACAGCTGGGTGAATACAGAGGGATACTGGTATTATGTGAAGAATGATAGGCTTGCCAGAGACGAGGTCGTACAGATTTCCGGAAAGTATTATGCATTTGATCATCGGGGAAGAATGGCCACGGACGGAATGTTTGGGCTTAGTATGGAAGACGGAAGTATGTTCTGGGGATATGCTTCCGAGAGCGGTGAACTGTACACAAACAAGTGGGTATGGGACGAGTCCTTTGGTACGCTTTATGTTGGAAAAGACGGAAAAGCACTGGGACAGGGCGTTCAGACCATCAATGGCGTGAAGTATTTGTTCGGCACAGACTGCAATCTTTACAGAAGCACGTTCCTGAAAGTGAATGGAAAGAACTATGCGGCTGATGGAGACGGCAAGGCATATGAGCTGAAAGAAAAATGGAACAAAGTTGGAAACTACTGGTATTATGTCAAGAACGGCGTGGTGGTAAGCAGCAAGCTGGAGACGATCGGCAGTGTTACGTATTTCTTTAATTATGAGGGACATATGACAACGAACAGTCTGCTCGACTATGTCCGGGACAGCTACTACGGGGATGAAGTTTCTGTGATTGTGGATGCCGACGGAAAGGTACAGAAGAACAAAACCTACGAGCTGGCCAATGGAACCTACATGGTTGATGAAAAAGGAAATGGAGTGGAAGGCTTCCGCACGGTAAATGGTATCCGGAGATATTTCCGCCGGGGATGGATGCTGCAGAGTACTTCGTTCCAGGTAGGTGATACCAATTATGCAGCCGCCGATAATGGAAAAGTGGTTCAGCTTGCCAACAACAGCTGGACGCAGGTAGATAAGGAATGGTACTACGTATACGAAGGAAAACTGATCACTTCCGGCAGATTCGAGATCAAGGGTAAGAATTATATCTTCGATTCAGAAGGAAGAATGGTAAGCGGCATGGCTGTGGAAAATGCGGAGTATGGTATTGTCGGAGCCGCAGCAGACGGAACTATGCTGACGAATACCTGGAAACAGATGCGTGTTTGGAAAATCTATTACGGCAGTGACTATGGCTGGCTGTATTTTGATGACAACGGACAGGCACTGGAAGGATGGAAGACAGTCAACGGAAAAAATTACTATTTTGAAAGAGGCATCATGGCTGTCAATAAAAGTCTGACCATGGAAGATGGAGCTCTCGGGATTGCAGATGGAAACGGTGTGCTGAAAAAAGCAAACCGCAACGGCTGGACTCAGGTAGACGGATACTGGTATTATGCTGTCAATGGCGTTGCGGCAAAGAGTACAATCCGTAAGATCGGAAACGCTTATTATGGATTCGACAGCGACGGCCGGATGTACACCAACCGTACTTTCTATCTGGATACAGAAGGTGACAACCATGGAATGTACCATGCACAGGCAGATGGAAAACTGGTAAGAAATGGATCTTGGAAGGCTGGAAACGGCGATGTTTACTACTTCGATGCCAACGGTATCGGATACGAAGGCAGCCACAAGGTCAACGGAGTCACTTACTTCTTCGAAAATGGACGTCTGCTGAAGAATGCGGCGGTCAAAGATCAGTTTGGAAATCTGTATGTTGTGGATTCCAAGGGAGTTCAGCATGCCATGGTGAACAACCAGTGGACCCTGGTAGACGGCTATTACTACTATGCATTAGACGGGCGGGTGGTAAAGGATGACGTTGTGATGATCAACGGAAAATACTATGGATTTGACGAAGACGGAAGGATGTATGACAACGTAACCTTCAACATGTATGGAAGCACTTACCATGCAGCATCCGGCGGAGCACTCCTGACCGCACAGCAGTATAAATCCGGAAATGATACATACTATTTTGATAGGTTCGGTGCCGGATACGAAGGCGTGCATTACCTTGCAGGAAAACGCTGCGTATTTTCGGAAGGAAAACTTGTAGAATAAAAGATTAAACGGAAACTCGTAAAAGAAGCTCCGGGGCAGATAAAGTCTGCCCTGGAGGCTTTTTTAGTACAACGACAGGCAAATGAAAGAGGAGAGGTTTTCATGAAAAAGAAATTCTTAGCACTGTTTGTAACCACTTTATGCCTTACCATGACAGTATTGCCGCAGACCGTTGATGCTGCTTGTTGGAAACAGGATCATACTGGCTGGTGGTACCAGGAAGATAATGGTTCTTACCCAAAGAATCAATGGAAGTTTCTTAATGGCCGCTGGTTCTGGTTTGATTCTAACGGTTATATGGCCACTGGCTGGAGAAAAATTAACAACTCTTGGTTTTATTTTGATTCCAACGGCTGTATGGCTGATTATGGCTGGAATCAGATTAATGGTAGCTGGTATTATATGAAAAAAGATGGCTCTATGACAGGAAGTGGATGGCATAAGATCGGCGGTTCTTATTATTATTTTGATGTGAATGGAAATATGGTAACTGGTTGGAAAAAACTCAATGGTACCTGGTATTATCTCAAATCCGACGGAACTATGATGAGAAATGGCTGGCTGAAGATCAAGGGAAAATGGTATTATTTTGATTCGGATGGAGCTATGGCTGGTAAAGGCTGGCATAAAATCAATGGAAATTATTATTATATGTATTCATCAGGGGAAATGGCTGCAGATGCCTGGATTGATGGATATTATGTAAATGCATCTGGCACCTGGATACCGAATAAAACACGATCTTATAAAGCGGCTTATGCTCAGTTTCTGCGGCAAAAAGGATATCAGACAGAAGTATCCGACAGTTCTTCTTTGCGTTTTATAGTACGGGATATTGGTGGAGATAATATTCCTGAACTTATCATTATTCCAAATAAGAATCATTTATCTGGAGGACAGATTTATACATACACAAATAATTCAGGTGTTGTTTATGCTGGGCATGTGTTTGGGCTATATGGTTCTATCTCCTTTCGACCGTCAGTAGGCTTAATTGACTCTGGATATCAACATATGGGCAACGGCCTTGATGAATTCTTTGCGTTAGAAAATGGAAAACTAGTTTCAAAAGCGAGATGGACTAAGTGTTACATAGAAGGTGAAAAATGGTATCTTAATAATGTAAGTACAACAAAGAAAAACTATGAAAACTGGGCTGTAAAAAATTTAACAGGAAAAATTGAATCAGTCGGGTATGATAATATGTATGAAATTACAGAAAAGAATATACATGACTGTTTGGAGTAACAGTAAGTGAAACGATTATGAGAAACTTTGGTAAAAAATGAAATATACTTTGCAAATTCGTTGGTTTTTTTAAAGCAGAGAGATAAAATGGAGTAAATTATGAAGACTGGAAACAGTAAGAAAGGGAGGTTATGTTAATGACAAAGCAGGAAATGCTGGAGGAAATGGATGAGAACCGTTGGGGGCATGAGTCAGATGAAAACTCTTCCTACGAAGAGGTAAAAGAAGAGTATGATGAAATGGTGGATGAATTCTCAGATATTCAGTTATGTTTCCAAATGGAAGAGATTATGATGCAGAAGATGAGGATGGAATCTGAGCTATTGATGTGAAATCAAAGATAAATGATAGAAAATTACCTCTCTTTGGGGTTGACTGTCAGAAGAAAAAAGTGAATATTTGAGAAAGAAACCGATTGTGAGCACAGCCGAAGTAGAATGAAATGTAACCAGAGTTTCCGACAGGGAGACTATGTACATGGAGTTTGCTTTGGCTGTGTTCTTTTAAAAATCTTTTGTCAGATAATTACTTCACGCAAAAATACAGGCGTTAAATAATAAATGTAATAAGAAAAGGAAGATTTTTGACGGAATCTATGATATACTAAATTATAAGTGTTTCAACATATATTTTGAAAACAACGTGCCCTGGAGAGGGACAGAAATTAATACTACAATGATAAAGTAAGGAACAAAGAAAAGACATGTCACACAAAACTCTATTTTTACAGCAGTCCTACATTGACTGCACAAACCAGTATACCGCGCTTCTGGAAGCACCGAATCTGCCATTATGGGATTACGTGATTCTTACAGCTTCCAATGAGGAACAGGCTGCATCATACCGTACACAGATTCAGTATCGTCTGGATCATAATATGCTTCCGGCATCGACGCATTATGCAGTGCTTCCGGATCCGGACGGAAAACGGGTAGGAAGCGGCGGCGCTACACTGAATGTTCTGCGCTACGTTCATGAAAATGCAGGATCGTTTGAAAATCAGCGGATTCTGGTGATCCATTCCGGCGGTGACAGTAAGCGTGTGCCGCAGTATTCTGCCTGCGGAAAGTTATTTTCGCCGGTACCGCGTGTTCTGCCGAATGGAAAACGTTCTACCCTGTTTGATGAATTTATGATTTCCATGAGCGGTGTTGCTGCACGAATGAATGCAGGAATGCTGGTATGCTCGGGAGATGTACTGCTGCTGTTCAATCCGCTGCAGATTGATTTTTATGGAAAAGGTGCAGCGGCACTTTCCATTAAAGAGCCAGCGGAAATTGGAAAAAATCATGGCGTTTACCGCGTAGACGGGGAAGGAAATGTAGGCGGTTTCCTGCATAAAAAAACAGTGGAGCAGCTGCAGAGCCTTGGGGCTTCGGATGATCAGGGGAATGTAGATATTGATACCGGAGCCGTAATCTTTGACAGCGAAATGCTGCAGGCACTGTATCAGCTGGTAGATACGAAGGAAAAATTTGCGGCTTATGTAAATGAGCGTACCCGGCTTTCTTTTTATGCGGATTTCCTGTATCCGCTGGCATCGGATTCAACGCTGGAGCAGTATTATAAAGAAACACCGGAAGGAGATTTTACACCGGAACTGGAGCAGTGCCGGACCGAACTGTGGAGTGTACTGCATCCGTACCAGATGAAGCTGATCCGAATGTCACCTGCTGCATTTATTCACTTTGGTACGACAAAAGAACTGCGGGAGCTTATGACAGAACGAATGGAGGAGTTCTGTTATCTGGGATGGTCGTCGCATATTCATACGAATCGTGCAGAACAGAACTTTGCTGTATCAAACAGTTATGTGAGTCCGGCAGCGGAGATTGGGGTTGGAAGTTATCTGGAAGACAGCATGATTCGTCACAAATCACAGATAGGAAAAGAATGTGTGATTTCCGGCGTGACATTAGATGGTCAGGCGATTCCGGATCACACCGTTCTGCATGGCTTGAAACTGCTGAATGGAAAATTTGTTGTCCGTATGTACGGTGTTTCAGACAATCCGAAGGAAGCATCTTTGTTTGGAAAAGAATTACCGGTGCCGCTTTGGGAAGCGCCGATTTATCCGGTGTGTGCGTCAATGGAAGAAGCGGTACATCAGACACTGGAGGCCTGGAAAGAAGGTTTTCCGATTCGGGAAGATGGAATTTCACTGAAAGACAGTTTTAACCAGGCAGATCTTTCTGCACTGTTACCGTGGCAGGAAAAGGTATCGGATAAAGTAGAACTGGAAGAGATTCTGGAGGCGATCGACAGGAAGGAAAACCTGACCAGACTGGTAGAAGAAATGCGGGATGGCATTTCGGAACGGATCAAGGCAGAACTCCTGAAAGAAGCACAGAGATTAAGCGAGACGGAGCTGGAACAGTTCAGCAGAAAAATCAGAATTTATTATGTTCTGTCCTGCTTTGAGGAAAAATATATGGATTCCTGCTTCGCAACCATCAGCAGCGGTATTCTTGCCGGGGCAGTAAAAGGTCTTTGCTATGATGCAGATGCAAAGATGGGCAAAAATCAGGTGACTGTAAATCTTCCGGTCCGTGTGAACTGGGGAGGCGGCTGGAGCGATACGCCGCCGTACTGTATGGAGCATGGCGGAACGGTGCTGAATGCGGCTGTTATGCTGGATGGAAACTGCCCGATCGAAGTCGTGGTTAAAAAAGTTGATCAGCCGGTGATTATTCTTGCGAGCGCGGACAGCGGGGCAGAGCAGACATTTACCGAGATTTCCAGTTTACAGGATTCCAGCAACCCTTACGATCCATTTGCACTGCACAAAGCAGCCCTGATTGCATGCGGCGTTATTCCATATAAAGAGCCGGTTTCGGTGCAGGAGATTACGAAAAATCTGGGAAGCGGTCTGTATCTTTCCACACAGGTGATTAATATTCCACGCGGTTCCGGCCTTGGAACATCCTCAATTCTGGCGGGCGCCTGCGTAAAAGCATTGTATGAGATGCTGGGAAAAGAGGTAACAGACGAAGAGCTGTATGACCGTGTTCTCTGTATGGAACAGATCATGTCGACTGGCGGCGGCTGGCAGGATCAGGTCGGAGGTCTGGCACCTGGAATCAAGATGGTTTCGAGTGAACCGGCGATCCGGCAGAGAATTACGTGTGTGCCGTGCAAAATCAGTGAAAAAACAAGAAAAGAACTCGATGAGCGTTTCTGCCTGATCTATTCCGGACAGCGCAGACTGGCAAGAAATCTGCTGCGGGATGTCGTTGGAAGATACGTCGGAGGAATCGAGGATGCGGTGGATGTCTTATATGAGATCCAGCAGACAGCGGTTCTGATGCGGTTTGAACTGGAAAAAGGAAATATCGATGGATTTGCAGCGCTTTTGAATCAGCACTGGGAATTATCAAAGAAGCTCGATGCGGGCTGTACCAATACATGTATTGACATGATTTTCCATTCCGTGGAAGATCTGATTGATGGAAAGATGATCTGCGGTGCCGGCGGAGGCGGTTTCCTTCAGGTAGTGCTGAAAAAGGGCGTAACGCAGGAAGATGTGCGGAAACGGCTGCGCGAAGTTTTCCAGGACAGCGGTGTAGATGTATGGAGTTGTTCACTGGCGTAGAAGGAGGAAAAAGATGTTAAAAGGAATATCACCGTTATTATCACCGGAACTGTTAAAAGTACTGGATGAAATGGGACACGGAGATGAGATTGTATTTGCTGATGCGAATTTTCCAACGGTCAGTACAGGAAAACGAATCGTGCGTGCAGACGGAATCGGTGCAGTAGAGCTGCTGGATGCCGTTTTGCAGCTGTTCCCGCTGGATCAGTATGATGAGGATCATTTTGTACTGATGGAAGTGGTGCCGGGAGATCCGGTTCAGACGCCGATCTGGGATGAGTATAAAGCGGTTCTGAATCGATACGAACCGGAAGCAAAAGTACATACAATGGAACGCTTTGCCTACTATGAGCGTGCAAAAGAAGCCTATTGTGTTGTGGCAACGGGTGAGACCGCACAGTATGCCAATATGATTCTGAAAAAAGGTGTGGTAAGATAGGAATGGAGTATTTTGCTTCGTCGTCCCATTCGGTGTCGTCGCAGCGTATTTTATATACACCGTCGGAATTTGCCAGAACTTCACTTCTGTATTTGCAGGAAACAGGTTCACTCCATGCACTGGCGGCGCATACGTCTCATCGAGAGCATCTGGCTTCGTATCTGTTCTTTTCGGTAACATCGGGGTCAGGAGAGCTGAATTACAATGGGAAAACGTATGCGCTGCATTCCGGAGACTGTGTTTTCATCGACTGCAGAAAACCGTATTCCCATGCGACATCGGCAGATTTGTGGACCTTGCAGTGGTGTCATTTTTACGGTCATACCATGCCTGATATTTACAAAAAGTATCAGGAGCGCGGCGGACAGCCGGTTTTTCATCCCAAGGAAATGGAAGAACTGGTAGAAGTTATGACAGACCTGTATTCTGCGGCAGGATCGGACAGTTATGTGCGGGATATGAAAATTAATGAGATTTTAAACCGCCTGCTTTGGATTCTCATGAAGAATTCCTGGCATCCGGAACAGGGACGCGCTGCGCATGCCAGAAAACGGATGAGCATGGAAAAGGTGAAAAGTTATCTGGATGAAAATTATAAGGAACATATTACACTGGAACTGCTGTCACAGAAATTTTATATTAATAAATATTATCTGACGAAGATATTTAAAGAAACATATGGTGTGACAATTATTTCTTATCTGGAAACGAGACGGATTACGCAGGCGAAAAATCTGCTTCGTTTTACCGATCTGACGGTGGATGAAATCAGTGCCGCAATCGGAATGAATGATGCAAATTATCTGGCGCGCCGTTTTCGAAAAATAGAAGGAATGAGTCCGGGAGAATACCGGAAAAAATGGTAAAACAGAAAACCGCAAATCATTTTCAGCAGATCGGGCAGAAAATGGTTTGCGGTTTTTCATTAAAATTTAGAAAAGGGACGGCAGATCATATTTATGTTTATCGTGTACATTGATGTCTTTTCCGAATTGGACTTCAATGATCTGCAGTTCCGTACCGGCAAAAATGGTGTGTTTGCTGCCTGCATTCATCTGCAGGGTGTCACCGGCGTGAACATTGTAAACAACGCCGTCGATCACGGCACGTCCTGTGCCGGAAATAACGTTCCAGACTTCGTTCCGGAAATCATGACTGTGGTAGTTCATCTGATGACCCGGATTTAAAGTTACTTTGATCGTAAGACTTTCTTTTTCGATATCCAGAATACGGAAACTGCCCCAGGATTTTTCTGCAAACATAACGCGGTGATCCAGTGTATTGACAAAGGGCTTGATGTAACTGGACTGCTCTTTGTCGGAAACCAGGATGCCGTCCGGACTTGCGGAAACTACAATATCTTTCAGACCCATACAGAGTACGGGAAGATTCAGCTCGTTGACTACGTGCACATTTCTGCAGGTTTCGTTAAACAGTGCTTCGCCGACATTGTGGCTGTCCATTGCCTCAGTCAGAGTATTCCAGGTTCCAAGGTCTTTCCACATGCCGGAGAAACGCATCACTTCGATACGGTCCTCGTGTTCTACCACTGCGTAATCAAAACTGATTTTGTCTAACGTTTCATATTTGCTGAAAAGATCTTCGTAGTTTTCAAAATCAATTAATGCATGAGCGCGATCCAGAACATAACCAAGACGGAAAGCAAAAACACCGCCGTTCCAAAGAGCACCCTGGGAAATATACTGTTCTGCAATTTCTTTGGTCGGTTTCTCTTTGAACATCGACACCGTGCTGACAGGAGCCGGGGTGTCTGGAATAATGTATCCGTATTTTTCGCTTGGATAGGTCGGTTCAATACCCATCAGAACCAGGTTGGCGTCACTGGAAGCCGCCCGGGCGCCGAGGTCTTTTAAGGCATCAAAATAATCGATTTCCACATAAGGGTCAACCGGGCAGACAACGACAGGTTCGTCCTCGGAAATTCCCTTTACATCCTTCAGATAGGCTGCGGCAAGCGCAATGGCCGGGAAGGTGTCGCGGCGGCAAGGCTCAACACTGATGCCGACATCTTCGCCTAACTGATTGTGGATGGCGGAAACCTGCGATTTTGAGGTCGCGATGGTTACGGTGGCATCCTTGTCGATCGTACGGATCTGGCGGTAAACGCGCTGTACCATGGATTCCAGTTCACCATCTGCCGTATGGAAAATTTTGATAAACTGCTTGGAACGGATATCATTGGAAAGCGGCCACAGGCGCTGGCCGGAGCCGCCGGATAATAAAACGATATTCATAAAGTTTCTCCGTTATCTTTCTGCACGCATCGGGTTGTTCAGGAAATCCTCGTAGGAGAGACGGATGCCGTCTTCCAGCTCGGTTTTGTAGGTCCAGCCAAGGGCGGTTGCTTTGGATACATCAAGAAGTTTTCTTGGAGTACCATTTGGCTTTGTGCTGTCCCAATTGATTTTTCCATTATAACCGATTACTTTTGCAACAAGCTCTGTCAGCTCTTTGATGGTCAGCTCTTTTCCGGTTCCGGCGTTTACGGTCTCGTTTCCGGAATAGTTGTTCATCAGGAAGACACAGAGATTTGCAAGGTCATCGACATACAGGAACTCACGCAGCGGAGAGCCATCG
>OIYO01001208.1_pt1 | contig 15381 bp, 11 predicted proteins | sample 1588191 | NCBI WGS metagenome assembly OIYO01 (sample SAMN03283275) | human gut metagenome | biome: human-associated habitat; material: feces | host: Homo sapiens | place: Peru | collected 2012 | reverse complement strand
GCGACGGTCACATCGTGTACGAACACTTCGAGGGGATGGAAGGGAAGAAGCTCCTTGGCTGCTGGGCCCACGCAAGGCGCAAGTTCTTCGAGGCCAAGGTTGAGAATGAGAAGCTGGCGCTTGAAGCCCTGTCCTACATCCGGCGGCTCTATGATGTGGAAGCAGAAGCGGATGCTCTTGACGCGGCAGACAACAAACCCGACCATGAGCGCAGGAAGGCCCTGCGGCAGGAAAGGCTTATCCGGAAATCAAGAAGTTCGAGACGTGGATGGAGGCAAGCATCCTCAAGTGCCCTCCGAAGTCTCTGATGGAGGAGGCCATCTCCTACACCTATAAGATCCTTAAAAAAACTGTCGCTCTACGTCACCGACGGCCGTTACAAGATAGACGACAATATGGTGGAGAACAGCATCAGGCCTCTGGCCGTCGGGCGTGTCAGCAAGAATCTCCGTGCAAAGGTTCACCAATATTATACTGAGTATCGCCCACTCCAGACGCTCTGCCTCCAGATTCTCAGAATGGAAGAGGTTAAATATGGTGAAAGCAGCGACGAAATCTGCGGAATCCTCTTTGATGGAGCGTGGATTTGGGAAGAATATGTCAACACCATCTTGAGTAATCATGGTTTCAAGCACCCCGAGAATAAGTTGCATAAGGGCGGAATTTACCTGTTCGACGACCATAGTGGCATTCGCTATCCTGACTTTTACAAGGACGATATGGTGCTTGATGCCCAATATAAGCGGCTTGGCAGTTATGACAAGGTCTCAAAGTTGGATCGTAATGATGTCCATCAGGTCATTACATATATGACTGCACTCAAAGCTGATAGAGGGGGCTTTGTCGCTCCATTGGAGCAGAAACAGTCTAAAGTTCCAACCTCTCACCTTCAAGGGAGCATGGCTACCCTATCAATTTTCGGCATCGAAATATGCAAGTCTGCCACTTCCTATGCGGAATTCTGCGAGAAGATGGGTGAAATGGAGGCAGAATTTGTGGACTCTTTGAAACAGTTCTGAGTGGATAAATGATAATTTACGTGCAAGCCGAGCACAGAGCCAAACGCAGTTTGAACTATGCCAAGGCGCAGCCGTAAATGCGGACGTTAGTCCGAATTTACTGACGCTTGACCGTTCATCAAGATGGGTAAGAGTTCGTCTCGCTGCTTAGTGAGATTCTCCATTTCTTTTTGATTGGCAATTATCTTACTTATTATGGGAGCGACTGCATCAGAATACTCCTTCAATATCTTTTCTTGAGGGATTGGAAGGATTGTATTCTTTATGGTATCTTGCGATATATTATCACGAGCAGAACCACTACTTAAAGTTATGAAATGCTCATATAAAGAAAATAAATAGTATCTAATATAGGTAGTCATTATTTTGTTTGGGGGAATTACACCACATACTGCTTGATTTGAACAAGCCTCAAACGATAACAGACTAACTTTTCCAGCTGTCGCACCATACAATGCAACTAAGATTGTATCTTGTGGGTATAGCTTAGCACTGGAGTTCTTGAGTCCCTCTTCTGTTATATAGTTGGTTGTGCTTGTTATTATAGAATTGTTTAATTCCCCACTATTAATCCATGGAATATTTCCACCATCATAGTACTCACTATTTGTAGAAGTTGGTGTGCCACCCGAATATGTTTGTGCGACATCTTTAATTTTTGCAGCTGTCCATCCTTGCGGTATCTCACGCTTCAATTTTTCGTTATAAACCATAGCTCCGCCACTTGATTTATACGGCTTGCCTTCTTCATTCGGGAAGTCAAACTGCACAAACCAATAATCGTAGAGCTGCTTTGCCATCGCCTCTAAATTATCATTTATCTCTCTAACCGAAAAAATCACTATAATTGTCTCAAAAAAGATGAAAGAAAAATTCATGAAATCCATATTGGAACAAGCTAAAACATGCTTTGATACGATTCAGTGCGAAAACCTTAAAGAGTTATTAATCAATAATCTAAATGGTCTGGACATAATCACTTCTGTCACAACTGAAGAATCCACTCGAAAAGCAAATTCTGAACTTCTTTCCTCTTTCATCTCAGCTAAGAAAATAGAAGGAGGTTCAGCTAAAACACTTAAATACTATGAGAACACGATAATAAAGATGTTCAGCACGATAAAGAAACCAGTTGCCGAAATGTCAACTAACGACATACGTACTTATCTTGCTGAATATCAAGAAGAACGCCACCTCAGCAAAGTCACCGTTGACAACATCCGGCGAATCTTTTCCAGCTTCTTCTCCTGGCTCGAAGACGAAGACCTCATACTCAAAAGTCCAGTACGCAGAATCCACAAAGTACGCACGGACACTTTGGTGAAAGAGACAATAACTGATGAGCAACTCGAACAACTCCGCGACAACTGCACAGAAATCCGCGACCTTGCCCTCATTGACCTGCTCGCCTCCACCGGAATGCGAGTCGGAGAACTCGTCAGAATGAACCGCAACGATCTGAATTTCCACGAACGCCAATGCATAGTCTTCGGAAAAGGCAACAAAGAGCGTGAAGTCTATTTCAATGCCAGAGCCAAAATCCATCTACAGCAGTACCTTGACACCCGAGCTGACACAAACCCAGCACTTTTCGTCTCACTATCCAAGCCCAACAACAGATTGACAATCAGCGGAGTTGAAGTCCGACTCCGAACAATCGGCAAGAGCATTGGAATGGACAAGATACATCCTCACAAATTTCGTCGCACTCTCGCCACTATGGCCATCGATAAAGGAATGCCGATAGAACAAGTCCAATGCATTCTCGGTCATGTCAAAATCGACACCACCCTACACTATGCTAAAGTAAATCAGGTCAATGTGAAAATGTCCCATCGGAAGTATATCGGATAACGGTCAAGTCCATAAAATTCACTACCTTTGTATTGAGGCCCTATGTGTGGTTTCAAGCATGAGTAGTTGATATGGATAGAGAGGTTCAATTCCTACTGTACAATATGCCGGAAGACAGTGGCAAAGTACAGGTGGTCATAAAAGATGAAACAATATGGTGCACCCAAAAAGCTATGGCTCAGCTATTTGGGGTAGGTGTTTCTGCTGTCAGCAAGCATCTGAAGAATATATTTGAAGAGGGGGAACTTGATAAGAAAGTGGTTGTTTCCAAAATGGAAATAACCACTCCACACGGAGCTATGGAAGACAAGTCACAAACCCATAATGTTGACTTCTATCATCTTGATGCGATAATTGCCATCGGTTATCGTATAAACTCCGCCAAGGCCACGAAATTCCGTCAATGGGCGACAAAGATTCTCAACGAATATATCCGCAAAGGCTTCGCAATGGATGATGAGCGCCTAAAGCAAGGCACGGCGCTATTTGGAAAAGACTATTTCCGTGAATTGCTCGAAAGAGTACGCTCTATCAGAGCTAGTGAACGCCGTATCTGGCAACAGATTACAGACATCTACGCAGAGTGCTGCATTGACTATGACCGCAACGCGAAGACAACACGAGATTTTTACGCAATGGTCCAAAACCGCTTCCACTACGCCATAACTGGTCAGACAGCGGCGGAAATCATCTATACCAAAGCCGACCACACGAAAGAGAATATGGGACTGACGACTTGGAAGAATGCTCCGGACGGACGAGTCTTGAAATCAGATGTAAGCATTGCAAAGAATTACCTTCAAGAAAAGGAAATCCGACAATTGGAGCGCACTGTGGCAGGCTATTTCGACTATATCGAAGACCTCATTGAGCGCGAGAATACTTTCAATATGGAGCAGTTTGCTGCCAGCATCAATGAATTCCTAACATTCCGCCGCTATCAGATTCTTCCGGACAATGGCAAGATTTCCGCGGCACAAGCAAAGAAAAAAGCGGAAGAAGAATATGCGTTGTTTGACCCGACGCAACAGATTGATTCTGACTTTGATAAAGAAGTCAGGAAGATGCTTAAAGATGGAGAATAAAGTATGGAACTGAAGAAATATAAACTAGGAGACATTGCTGAAATTTACATTAGCAGCATTGATAAAAAGTCGAAAGAGGGAGAACAATCTGTAAGACTTTGCAACTTTGTAGACATCTATCATAATTGGGCTATAACTAAAGATCTGGTTCCTAACTTTATGATAGCGAGTGCTAATGATAATAACATAAAGAGATTTTCGTTAAAGGAAGGTTATGTCGCATTCACCAAGGATAGCGAAACAAGAGATGATATCGGCATACCTGCATACATAGCCGATGATTTAGACAATACCGTTCTTGGCTATCATTGCGCCTTAGTTAAGCCCAACGCCGACATATTATCAGGAAAATACTTAAATGCCTTCTTGCATTCTGATTACATAAAGAAGTACTTCGAATTAAATGCCACGGGTAGTGGTATGAGATATACCTTATCTACAGAAACATTGAACAATATTCCAATATTGGCGCCTTCTTTAGAAATGCAAGAATTCATTGGCAATATCTTCTCTGACATTGATAGGAAGATTTGCCTCAATCGTCAGATAAATGATAATTTAGAGGCGATGGCTAAGCTGCTCTACGACTACTGGTTTGTGCAGTTTGACTTCCCGAACGAAGAGGGCAAGCCATATAAATCAAGTGGCGGAACTATGGTGTGGAATGAGAAGCTGAAGCGTGAGATTCCGCAAGGGTGGAGCAATGGCGTATTATCTGATGTAGCCAACATCACTATGGGGCAATCACCTGATGGCTCTTCTTACAATGAAGATGGTGAAGGCATTATTTTCTATCAAGGTAGTACAGATTTTGGACTTCGTTTTCCAGACATTCGACAATACACAACATCACCAAGCCGATACGCAAATAAGGGCGATATTCTTATGAGCGTACGAGCACCTGTTGGAGCATTGAACATTGCAAATAATGATTGCTGTATTGGTCGTGGTCTTTCTGCCTTATCGTCAAAAATTGGTTCTATGACCCATTTATACTATTTGATGAATGACTTTAGATTAAAGTTTGAAGGAATGAACTCTGCTGGTACGACATTTGGGTCTATAACAAAGGATGAACTATTCTCTCTTCCTGTTATCATTCCTACAAAGTCTGTTATTTCGGAGTTTGAGCAAGTTTGTGAGCCGATATTCGACAAACAAATGATAATCGGTGAAGAAATCAACGGTTTGACTAAGCAGCGCGATGAACTCTTGCCCCTCTTAATGAACGGTCAAGCATCGGTAAATTATCATTTATCCGCTTATTGAGTTGGATTTTATCATCCACTACAGACAACAACTGACCAACCGCACGTTGCTTATCTATATTAGGCAGACAGACTTTGATATTGTAATAACTATCAAACGTCATGCTCGGCACTCCCGTTCCAGAATCTAACCGGGTTAAATCTAATTGTTTAAGGTAATAATATAGATAATATGGATCCGCTAAATGAGTGTCAATTTCAGTGTAATAAAGAGTATCGACAGTCCAAAAAGGAGAATCGGCAAACTGTATATTAGATAACGTTCCTTTTCGAGGTAACAGAACACTTGGGCGCTCATAAAGGTAATTATCAACTGTACACATCAGGCCCCCGCTTCCATATACAGGGTATAAACCATTCTTCAGATTCTTATAATCACGTCCATTCTTAATTGTAAGAATTTCCGACAACTTGTATTCTTTCATAACTTCCTTCGCAACTCATTTATCTCTGCCTCAAGCCTTACTTTTTGCTCATCCAATGGCGTAATTGGATGACACTGTCCTCTATTCAATCCATAGGCTTTCACAATGCGAATGTCAATCTCACTTATCCGCTTCTTTTTCTTGTCGATTTGCTTTAGGATGTAGCCTTTACTATTGCGAACCGTAAACCACAACGTCATATAAGCCACAACGGCTGCTATTATAGAAGCTGTGGTTCCGATTACTCCGATGATAATATTCAGGTCCATTATGAATTGAATTTAAGACTATCCAGCTGCTTCATTATCTCCGCTTCCAGCCGGTGACTTTCTTCAAACTGCGCCGTTAGTTCAGCCTTGTAACCGGCCATCCTCTTGTTGAATTCCTCTGCGGTAATATCCACATAATCAATCTTGATATCGAAGTACTGCCCGGCGGAAAGGGAATAACCTTTCTCCTTAATCTCGTCATAGGTCACAGCTACAGAGAAATCATCGACGCTCTCCTTGTTCTGAAACACCTTCACAATCTTGTCCACCTCGAAATCCCTCAAGCGTCGTTTCTGATTATTGCCTTCCTTGTACTCCTCACCCAGCTTGCTCGCATCGATAAGGATGACCTTGTCTGAGCTTGCACTTTTATCGAAAAAGAGTACCGAGACATTAGTTCCCGTGGTGGCGAAGACATTAGACGGCATCGACACGCAACCATAGACAATCCTTTCATTCACAATCTTCTCCAGAATCCTTTTCTCCACCCCGCTCTTGGAAGTAATAAATCCTGTAGGAATGACAATCGCTCCTTTACCCGTCGATTTCAGAGAATTGATGACATGCTGGATAAAACAGGTATAGATGGCCATCTTCGGCTTTGCCGGATCTATCTTGGCTACTGCATTAGGAACTCCGGCCCAGAACCTGACTCCGTCAGATGCCAAGGTATCCCTATATTCCGGGAAGTCAAGTTTGAACGGAGGATTAGACACGATAAAATCGAACTTCTTCAACGTGCCGTCAGGATTCCTGTGCGACGGTTCAAGAAGTGTATTTCCCTGCACTACGTTTGGGAGCGAAGCCGCGAAGTTGTTAAGAATCAAATTGAGTCGGAGCATCTCACTGGATTTTTCGGAAATGTCCTGGCTATAGATTGTACAGCGGTCTTCTCCGATCTGGTGTGCAAGAGCCATAAGCAATGTTCCCGTTCCAGCTGACGGATCGTAGCAAGTCACTCCCCTCAGGTCTGCATTGTCCCCCACAAGAAGCCTTGCCATTACTTGAGCGATAGCTCTCGGAGTATAATACTCAGCGTATTTTCCTCCTCCCGCATTGTTGAAGCCCTTGAGAAGATGCTCGAACACTCTTGAGAAGAAATCATATTTTTCGGTAAAGACATCTTCAAAATTGAACGAAGCCACTTTGCGCATCAGCGACTTTGCGAACTCGTCTCGTTTCTGCGTGTCAGTCACATAGGATGTAACAGCCGAAAAAATGTTCACACGGCTCTTTCCAGACGTGGAAACCGAGAACGTGTCAGAATTAATCTTTGCGATGTCGATAAGCGTCGCATCTAAAAGGGTAGAAAAATCGCCCTTACCTGTGGCGTTGTAGAGATGGGCAAGAGTGTGCTCAGGTTTCAGTCTCGGCACCGAAGATGGAAGATAGCTGAACAGGTCTTCCACCTCCTCGTCTGTAAATGTGTCATATTCGGCATCCCATTTCTCCGCTCGCCTCAACCGCTCTCCATAGACCTTGTCCTTCTTGGCTTCATAACCGAACTTGTCATTGAAAAATTTATAAAGGAAGATTTCTATGACAATTTTATATTCACTTCCTGTTCCAGCAAGACCGAACTCTGCCGTTGTACTCTTGAGTGAATCAATCAAGGCTACCGTTGACTCTGTAATGTTTATATCGCTCATTTATAGATAGTTTCTCTGTTGAAAATATTCTGCTGTAATAAGATTGTTGATGAATTTGCGGTCAGAAAGCGTGGCCGGTATGCCCATATCAACCAACTTGGAGCCGATAATAGCAAGCACATCCCTTTTGAAGGCATCCTCATTATCGACAATATGGGAATTAAGGTATATCATATTGTCTATCTGCGACTTCATTTGTGACAAATTCTCTGCGATTTCGTATTCTCCGGAAGAGATTATAGGCTTCTCCCTCTTCGCATTCTCCTCTTCAATTCTCTTGTGGATACGCACAAAACGCTCGTCACCCCTATACTTCTTCTTCAGAAGATTATTGCGCCGGTTGATTTCACGGATTTTTGCCATCACGGTATCCATATACTCGATGCTTTCCTTCGCCTCCGCCGTGTTTTGTGGTACGAAGCCCTTCTTACGGAAGTATTCGCGGAACTGGTCGGCAAGAATCACATACTTATCCTCTCCCTTGTCAAAATTAGCCTCAAATTCAGCCTGTACCTTGTCGCAACGCTCACGGATGTCATTCACGACTATTCTCATTTCCTCCGGGACACCTTTCTTGAACTCAAAATCGAGTTCGGAGAGAGCAATGTTTATGATGCCCGAAACATCAGCCATATGCTCGGTGTTTTCCATCAAATTGATGCGTTCGATACGGTGACTTACCTCCGAAATCAGAGTTGGAATGCCGACTACCGCCAGTTTTTCAACCTTTGACTTAAGCTCCTCGTCACCGAATGCCCTGACCTGATTGATTATAGCCTTCGCTTCATTAAGAGTGGAACGGAGTGCATAGAGAGCGTCCTTGCTACTGATTTCGTCAAGCTCCTTGCGAAAATCCTCCGGGTTCTCACATGTGAAGTTGAAAAGGATATTCTTTATCTCCTTCATCTTGGAGATAACAGCCTCTTTGTCCTCGATAATCACATTACCTACTGGTGCAGCGACTGGGACATCCGCCGTATCCACAGTGCGGTTCAACTCCCTTAGATAACGGTCGTTGGTCGTCTCAAAGTTTTCCTTTATATCGACAAAATCAACCACGTAGCCATATTTGAAGTCCTTGTATGGACGATTGACCCTTGTAAGCGCCTGCAACAAGTCGTGTCCGTCAAGGCTCCTGCCGAGATAGAGCTTTTTGAGCCTCGGCGCATCGAAACCTGTAAGAAGCATCTGGTTGACAATCAGCACATCTACTGACATCTGCTTCTTAAACCCTTCGATATAGGCCTTTCTCTCAAGTTTGTCGCCTTCATCATGCAATATAAGAGAAGCCTTGAGAGGCTTCTTGGGAGAACCATATGAAATCATCGGGTCTTCGAGCATCATCAGTTTTTCTTCCTGCTTCTTCTCGACATACAGAGACCGTGAGAATCTCTCCTGCCACAGACGATACATTTCTCTTGCCTGTGGATTTGTCCTGCAAACTATCATCGCACCGATACTTTCATCATCCTGTTCCTTGCGGAAACGGCGGAAGTCGGTGATTATGTAGTCAAGAAGAGCATTAAGATAACTATCGTGCTCAAGAATCTTGTTCTTGTCAATGTCGCTCTTCTTGATTTCAACACCTCCGGCCAACTTGTCCAATATGCTTTTAATCTTTTCCTTATAGACCGTTTCTATAGGCTCGCGCATCAACTTCAGAGTATATCCGTCAGAGATTGATTTGTCGTAGTAATATGTGTCAATGTAATTACCGAAAACACGCCAAGACTCCCTTTCTTCCTTAAGAAGAGGCGTTCCTGTTAGAGCTATCTTTACGGCATCCTTATCAGCTTCAAGCAGGTTTGCAAGGAAACTCCCCTCAGGATTGTAGCCCCTATGCGCTTCGTCTATAAAGAACACCCTTTGAAGAGATGTGCTGTAACTGTTGTCCAACTGTATCTTCTCAGAGTCTTCCTTGAATTTCTGTATGTTGACGACCATTATCTCAGGCTTGCCCACGCTGTTCTCCACAGGGTCGATACTTCTGAAATCTTTCATCAGTTCATTCCTGCTGTTCGCAGTTCTTACAATCAGTCCTCTCGCTGCAAACTCATCGCTAGCCTGTTCCATAAGAGCGATGCGATCAACGATGAAATAGAATTTCACGGCAGTCTGCCTCTGAGCATAAAAATCCGTAAGGCTTCGCACGGAATAGTATGCGAGTGCGGTCTTACCACTCCCTTGAGTATGCCAGATGATACCGCTTTTGACTCCAGCGGCTAATTTTCTCCTGATGGCCAAAGATGCGAACAGTTGCTGATACCGCATCACGTGCTTTTCCAAAGAAACCTTCTTGCTGCCGTCGTCTTCTTCCGTCGTCTTGTTCACGTAGGCAAAACCATATCGGAGGAGAAACAGAAAACGCTCCTTGCTCAACATCGATGTCAGAATCCTGTTGGTAGGAGTAGATGGTTCTTTATTAGTCTGATAGTCAGGAAGATTTTTAATAACTACACAGTTGCGATGCTTGAGAACCCTTTTCTCAAGTTCCTCTGAGACCTCTTCATAAGGATAAGAAGAGACAAAGTTTTTGTCTGCCTCGCGAAAGACATTGAAGAACGCCTTATTCTCTGAGATGCAGCAATAAAAAGCCCCTTGAATCGGAACACGGTTGTCGTTATCATATTCTTGATTGTTGGAGAAAATCATCAACTGCGTGATGTTGATAAAGCGCCTGAATGCCTTGTTGGACATTCTCCTGTTGATTCTGTCTCTTTCAGCGAGAATCCCGTCGTGATTATTAGGTTTCTTGACTTCAATGAAGGCAAGCGGAAGCCCATTCACAAAACAAGTTATGTCTGGACGGAAACTGTCACCAGTGTCAGAATTCTCACAGGTAAATTCCGTGGTAACGTGCCACTCGTTATTGTCAGCATTCTCGAAATCGACAAGCTTAAGACCACTGTTGGCAGAGAGTAAGGTATAAAACTCCCTGCCCAGATCATCATTCCGAAGCATTCCGACTATCTTGTCCAGCATCTGATGGCTTCCAGTCTCATCCAATTCGGGATTCAATCGCCTGAGTGAGCGAAGAAATATGCCGGTCAGAATGTTTGTGTCAGGATTATAATCTGAAATGTCATCGAGATAGGTATATCCCAGACGACATAAGTGCAATGCCGCCGGCACTTGCACGCGAGTGTTTTCCGTAAAGCTGTTCATTTCCTATCATCAATCTTGCCAATTTACAAATTTAGCAAATTTTACCGACATTGAAGACAATCACTTCTGGTACCTCAAGATAATTATGGAGTATTAACGGAAATGATTGTTGTCATCATATTACTGCGTTTCTGGCGTAACAGATAGATAATAAGTCCACTGTAAATTATTACTTTATGATAAAGACGGTCATTTGATGTAATAGTCACTGGCCCCTTACTGGTTGTCAATCTGACAAGTAAACTAGACAAACAATCTTCTTAATCGACAAAATTACCCTAAAAAGCACCTCTTATCCGACAAAATTGCTTATTTTTGTTATCAACACCACTGTTGTTGGAAAAATTTCAATGAGGTTATTATTGTAACAGCTTCGACTATCCACACGTTACTAATCACTATAAGATGCAGAACTATCACATATCATGTTATCCGCCATTCCAACACTCCCCCTGCTGCTGAACAATTTAATCGACATCTACACTGTGAAAAGATGTTCACCAATAAAACTATCAGCACAACTTAGTCCTACACAGAGGTTTAAATAATGAAATAAGCTGAAAAGTGTTGAATACGTTTGGAAAGTCGCTTGGAAAAATGTAGCTTTGCAGCGAAAAGTCGCTTGAAAAAGTGTAACATGCTCAAACGTAAGATTGAAACCGTCCTTCAAGACTGGAAAAAGAACCCTTCAAGGAAGCCCCTCGTCATCAAAGGTGTCCGTCAATGTGGGAAGACTTTCTCCGTGCTGCGTTTTGCCGAGGAGAACTATGCGCACAACGTCTATATTGACTTCTATGAGATGGAGGAAGCCAAGGCCGCTTTCCGTGGCTCCAAGAAAGTGGATGACATTGTGATGTATCTCACCGCCATGATTCCGGGTGCCACGTTTGTTCCCGGAGAGACCTGCCTTATCCTTGACGAACTGCAGGAGTGCCCGGAGGCGCGCACCGCCTTGAAGTTCTTCAAGACTGACGGTCGGTACGATGTCATCTGCACCGGCTCCTTGCTGGGTGTCAGCGGCTACGGAACCAAGAAAAAGAAGAAAGACCAGAAGAAGGGCACGTCAGTCCCGGTGGGTTACGAGACCATCGTGGACATGAACCCGCTGGACTTTGAGGAATTCCTGTGGGCAAACGGCATCACGCCGGAGATCATCGACTTTCTCCACGAGTGCCTGAAGAAGGAAGTCCCCGTCCCCGAGGCCATCCACAACCGGATGAATGACCTCTTCCTGCAGTACATTGTCGTTGGCGGTATGCCTGAGGCTGTGGGTACCTTCCTGCAGAACCACGACATCGGCCAAGTCCTGCAGGTCCAACGCAACATTGTGGACGAGTACAAGGACGATATGGTTAAGTATGCCGACGATGCGGACAAACCCAAGATCCGCGAATGCTTCGAATCCATCCCCCGCCAGCTGGCCAAGGAGAACAAGAAGTTCCAGTATGCGACCATCCGCAAGGGAGCCCGCTCATCGGAGTATCTGGGGAGCCTTCAGTGGATAGAGGACGCCGGCATCATCTCCAGATGCTACAATCTCACTCAGACTGAGTTGCCACTGGACGGCAATGCGGAAGACGATGTCTTCAAGGTTTATATGCGGGACTCCGGCCTGTTCCTCTCCATGCTAGAGCAAGGCACACAGTCTGATGTTCTGCAGGGAAACCTTCTCGGTTACAAGGGTTCCATCTTTGAGAACATCATCGCAGACGTTTTCTCCAAGATGGGCCGGGACCTGTACTACTATCACAAGGAGTCCGGGTTGGAGGTCGATTTCCTGATGCGCTACAAGGGACAGATTACCCTCGTCGAGGTCAAGTCCACCACGGGCAACATCAAGAGCACAAAAACCATCTTGAAGAATAAAAACGTCTATCACGTGAACAGCGCCATCAAGCTGGGCAGGTACAATGTCGGACGCGATGGCGAGACGCTTACCCTGCCGTTATATATGGCATTCCTGCTCACGGCGTATTGATCAGGTCCGCACAATAGCAAAAAAAAGTCGTAACTTAGCAGTCGTGGCCTGATGCCAGGCTGCATTTGTTAACACCGGGTGCGTTTCCGCCCCAAAGCGGGGACGCACCTTTTATTTTTCTCACTTCTCCCCCACCAATCGACATCGATTCCCTTCTTCAGCATCTGCTGATAATCGCGTGGTGCGATGGCAGAAGGTTGGGCGTTAGCGATAAATGCTGTTAAAGTCAACATCAGACTTAAATAATCTTCTCAAAATGAACAGGCCTATATAGCATCCGCACAATGAAATGCCAGAGCAAGACAATCCTCAAGCAGAAAGCAGTCGAAGGTGGTGGATTCGCGATCTCGTTCGAAGAAGTCAGTGGACGATAACCAGCTGACTGCCAAGCAGATAATAAACCGTCTTTGGTTCATCCAAACCAAAGACGGTTTATTATTTCTCTGATATTAAGCTTATTACCAATCACGATGCTTGCCAAAAGCAGACTTGTGATTGTCGCTTATGCCTTCGTGAAGTTGAGGGCGATCTCGAACTCGGTTGTGGCATTCCAAAGAGTCGCCAAATCAGAAGGCTTCTCAAGACCAAGGAATCCCATAACCCCCTTTATTTTCCGGGCGGTTTCATTTTCCGCCTGAACCAACTGCTCAAGAAGGACATCAATTTTAGGAAGTGCCGGAAGAAGAGCTTTTACGATCGGGTCGCAAAGGGCCTTGTCCACGTAGATTCTCAGACTGTCACCATCCAGTGAATATTTCAGCTCGACTCCTCTCTGAAGAATCTTCTGAAGTTCCGCATTAAGAGCGTCTACATCCACTCCAAATTCCTTGAGTTGTGCCAGAATCTCCATGATTGAGGAGAGATCTATTCCGGAAGCATCCGATCTGACGGTCTCCGAGTCCGCGGTTTCAACGATAGCGGCAACATTAGGAACAACGAAGAGTGAGTTTCCTGTAGCATACCAGAATGCGAGGTTGGCTTTAGGAGACTCCAGCCAATCAGTATGATTTTTTGGTTTGTAATTGTAGTATCCATCTGATGGAGGGAAGAATAAGGAAAATGCTCCCGCCAGACTATCATCTACTCCCAAATCGGGCCAGTAACGGGCCATGATATTGCCTGTCTCGTCAAATGTGACCTGATCGAACACCTCTGTCAGAACACAGTTCCCGAAGTGATTGAGATAGGTAACACGAGATAAAAGCGTTTCACCTAACCCATCAGATATTTTCCATTTGAACTGTATCGGAGAGAGATCATTTGGATCCATACACTTATCTTCAATGTACCTGCTCTTGCGGACAATGTTCCAGCTTCCGATCAATGGAGCCGAATCCCCTTGAACCTGAGTCGCGACAGTCACTTTGACCGCACCGTCAAGAGTGATGGATCCATCAACATTGAAAGCATAACAAGGATTTTCATCCGTACTGCGCAGAGTGGCAACTATTGATGGCGGAGTTGACACGATGGTCGTACCCTTGAACGCGAAAGAATCATCTGACTTCTTAAGAAGATCCACACTCACCTTCACGTCATTGTAACCTGGCACGACTCCTGTCAATGTAAGAGTGGCTGCATCATCGCTGTCCGCCACCAACTGAACATTTCCATAGTTACAAGGGATATCATTGACCGAGATTGTGGCTTTTCCGCTTTCCACAGAGATCTGCCCGACAGGCAGTTGTTTCCAAGTGTCGTTGTCCTTCTGGCAGGCTGTCATGGCAAAGATGGAGACCAGAATGGCCATCATGCCCAAGAGTCTAGTTTTCATATTCATCAGTTTTAAAATATATCCAATTACAAATAACCATCCTTTAGCTAAAAGATCTATATGGCAAGCCTCAAAACGTCGCGATTGCGAGACGGTTCCGCACACTATCAAGCTTGGCTTTTGTCATCCTCCTTAGGAAGGACAATGGTGCGGAAGCGCTTCTGACGACGCTCCCAACGCTCACGCGCTAACTGCTGCATGTCTGTGGCCTGGTCGTTCTCGTCGATGATCTCAAGACCGAGGATCGTCTCGATGATGTCCTCAAGGGTGATTATGCCCTGGAAACAACCATATTCATCAATGATGAGACCGATCTGCTCGTGCTTCTTGAGCAGTTCCTCCCAGATGTGACCGCAGGAGTCCTCCTCTGTGAAGAAAGAGATCGGACGTTTCAGTTCCACAAGACGCTTGTCGAACTCATCATCTGCCAGTCCCTCAAGTGCGTCACTCAGAAGAATATAGCCGGTGATATATTCAGGAGAATCCCCATAGACCGGGATTCTGGAGAAATGCAGATAAGTATCGTTTTTGTAGAAATTCTTCAGAGACATGTTCTCCTGAGCCGTCATCGCCACGATTTTCGGGGTCATCACATCGCAGGCCTTGACATTGTCCAGTTTCATGATGTTCTGGATGACCTTGTTCTCGTCGGAATCAATCACGCCTTCCTCAGCCCCGATGTTCGCCATCGCCGTCACTTCTTCCCTGCTGACGGTAGCCTCGTCCTCATCCTTGGTCATCAGATTGGTGATCAAGCGGATCATGATCACAAGCGGCCACATCAGGACAGACAGAAACGAGATGGCCGATGTCACAAAGCCCATTAGGTTCTTCCAATAGGATGTTCCGATGGTCTTAGGGACAATCTCGGAGAACACCAAAACCAGCAAGGTTG
>OIYO01001207.1_pt1 | contig 15451 bp, 16 predicted proteins | sample 1588191 | NCBI WGS metagenome assembly OIYO01 (sample SAMN03283275) | human gut metagenome | biome: human-associated habitat; material: feces | host: Homo sapiens | place: Peru | collected 2012 | reverse complement strand
TTTATTTTTTTATTTATTTTTTTATTTATTTTTTTATTTATTTTTTTATTTATTTTTTTATTTATTTTTTTATTTATTTTTTTATTTATTTTTTTATTTATTTTTTTATTTATTTAATTTTATTATTTCTAATAAAATTAATCGCTTTTTTAATATTTTTATTATCTTTCTTATGTAAGAACAAGATATTTAATTTCTTCACTCTTTCAATTACTAAATATAAAAAAAGCATAGAAATCAATAACTGATTCTCTATGCTTATATAATTATAAAATTAATGTATTAAATTATCTGTGCAATATTATTTCATCAGAAAAAGTATATAACATTTCTGATAAAAAATAATACAAAAAATAACATTTTTGTATTACTTTGGCGTAGGTGAGAGGATTTGAACCTCCGCGGCCCTTACGAACCCTATCAGTTTAGCAAACTGACCCCTTCAACCACTTGGGTACACCTACATATTAAATTAAAATCTTATTTTATATAATAAAAATGGCGGAGAGGGTGGGATTCGAACCCACGGTAGGCTACAAACCTACGCCAATTTTCAAGACTGGTGCCATAAACCAACTCGACCACCTCTCCACTTATTTCCTGTGACATCTTATATATTATCACAGGAACAGTAGTCTTGTCAACATTTTTAATATTATTTTTATTTTTTTTACTAAATTTTAAATTTTTTATCTATTTTTATGTCTTTGCATTTTATTAATGTTCCTATACGCTTTATTTTGCTCATATAGGCATTTTCTTATTCAAATATTATTTATATTGTATAGCTTTTGAAATTGCCTCCTCTTCCTCTTTTGATAAGGCATATGATGACGTTCCTTTTTCAACTGTTTTACAATATATATTTGATGTATCTCTAGAATATATTCCATTTAAAACAATACCTGTATTTTCTTCATTTAGCATCGCAAGTGTAAAACTCAAATTGCTTCCAGTGTCTTTATATGCATTATATCTAACGAGTCCTATTTTTCTAATACACTGATCTGCTTTGTTATTAAGCTTATCACAATACTTTTCTATTTCTTTGTTTTCCAAACTTATGCTTTCTACTTCTTCTATATACTTTTTCAGCATTTCATCTATATTGTTGCCTTTTCCCAGTTTACTCATAAAGTCTGAATAATTTTTCCTTAGTTTTGATAGCTTTATATTATTTAATACATATAATAGTAATAATAACAAATTTATAACTATTATAACTATTCCTAAACCATTTGATTGAAAAAATGCGTTCATTCCTAAGTATCGTCTCCTCTATTTAATTAATCCCAATATTCTCTCTAAATCCTCATTAGATGAATACGGTATAACAATTTTTCCACTTCTTTTTCCTGCTTGCAATTTTACTTTTGTTCCAAAAAAGCCTTGGAATGAGTCTTCTATATCTCTATATATCGCTTCATATTTTTTTGCCTTTTCTTTATTTTTACTTGGTAATTTTTTTGTATTCTCAACTCTTCTTTCAGCATCTTCAATTGGATCCCCTGATTCTATAAACTTTATAGCCATTTGATATTGTTTTTCTGGATCATCCAGTCTTAAAAGTGCCCTACAATGTCTTTCTGTAAGGTTGTTTTCAATTACTAATTCTATTACTCTAGGGTCTAAATTTAAGATTCTAACTGCATTTGTAAGTGCACTTCTACTCATCCCCAATTTGTCAGCTAAAGCTTGTTGAGTAAGTCCATAATCATCTAATAATTTTCTTAACCCCATAGCCTTTTCTATTGGGTTTAAGTTCTTTCTTTGTATATTTTCAATTAAAGCAATTTCCCTATTTGTTTGCTCTGTTTCTGACCTGACTAAGCATGGCATCTCTGTAAGTCCTGCTTTTTTTGCTGCTCTCCATCTTCTTTCTCCTGCAACAATTTCATAATAGTTATCCTTTTTTGTAACTATTATTGGTTGTATAACTCCATATTCTTTGATAGAATTAGCCAATTCTTCAAGACTTTCTTCATCAAATTTCTTTCTTGGTTGGTCTCTATTTGGTTCTATCTCTATAATTTTAATTTTTTCAACAACTTCTTTATTGTTTTCATCAACCTCAACTTCTTGTTTAAAAGTATCTCCAAATAAGGCATCCAATCCCTTACCTAATCCTGTTTTATTAGCCATTTTCAATCACAATCCTTTCTCTTTATTTCATGTGTCTTGCACGTTCTTTCTGTTCCTCTTCATTAATTTTTAAAAATTCCTTTGTAAATTTCTCATATGCCTTAGCTCCTTTTGATCTAGGATCATACATTGTTATAGGCATTCCATAGCTTGGAGCCTCGCTCAATCTAACATTTCTTGGAATTATATTTTTATAAACCTTATTATTGAAATATTTCTTTACTTCTTTCACAACCTGATTAGATAAATTCGTTCTAGAGTCGTACATTGTAAGCAAAGCTCCTTCTATTGTTAAACATTTGTTTGTGCTTCTTCTAACCAAATCTATCGTATTAATTAATTGTCCTAACCCTTCTAATGCGTAGTATTCACATTGGACTGGTATTAAAACACTGTCAGATGCTGTAAAAGAATTTAATGTGACAAGACCTAGTGATGGTGGACAATCTATTATTATAAAATCATAACTATCTCTTATTTTATCTAGCTTTTCCTTTAATCTATTTTCTCTGTCCTGTACACCCACAAGTTGTACTTCAGCTCCAGCTAAATTTATATTTGATGGACACAAATCTAAATTTTTTACTTTAGTCCTTTGAAGCGTATTTTCTACTTCTATGTCTTCTATTAATACATCATATACTGAAAACTGTTGTTCTTTATCTATTCCTAGTCCGCTTGTTGCATTACCTTGAGGATCAGCATCTATAAGCAATACCTTTTTACCTTTTTTTGCTAATACAGTGCTTAAATTTACTGATGTTGTAGTCTTTCCTACTCCTCCTTTTTGATTTGCAATTGATATTATTTTTCCCAATTTATGTCCCTCCTTGCAAAAAATATCGACATATTAATAATATATTACTATCATTAATATGTCAATAAATTTTAAGAATTTATTTAATATTTTTATACATTTTTTTGATATTTTTATAACGCCTTATCCTTCAATAGGCTTTTTACTTGGCGTTCCTGCTTTTCTTGGATAAATATTAGGAGTATTTCTCTGTTTTCTTATAATCAATATGTTTCTCTCCATATTTTCTAATTCAATTTCTTCAATTTTCTCAACAATTCCTCCCATAGCATTTATTGATTTTGTTGCATTATTCAATTCCTCCTTTAGTCCAGGTCCTTTCATGCACAAGCAGATACCTCCAACCTTAACAAAAGGTAATAAATATTCTGCTAACACATTCAGTGGAGCAACTGCTCTCGAAGTAGCTATATCAAACACTTCTCTCGCCTGATTGTTCTGTCCATAATCTTCAGCTCTACTATGCGCTGTTGCAACATTCTTTAATTGAATTTCATTTACAACCTCATTTAAAAAATTTATTCTTTTATTCAATGAATCCAAAAGTAGAACTTCTACATCCTCTCTATAAATGGCTATTGGTATGCCTGGAAATCCTGCTCCTGTTCCCACATCAATCATCTTGGAGTTTTTGGAAATATATTTATTTATCGTCAAAGAATCTACAAAATGTTTTAATATAATCTCTGCCGGATCAGTTATAGCTGTTAAATTAACTTTTTCATTCCATTCAATTAATAGCTTCATATATTTTAAAAATTTATCGCTTTTTTGTTTGTTTATGTCCATATTTAACATTTTTAATTTTTCATTCATGTAAAAAAAGAATGCTTCAGTTTCCATATTTTTTCCTTTCCATTATTAATTATTTCTTTTCAATTGTTCTAAATATATAAGTAATACAGATATATCAGCAGGTGAAACTCCTGACACTCTAGAAGCCTGTCCCACAGACAACGGTTTTATAGCATTTAATTTTTGTCTTGCTTCCAATCTTAATCCTTTAATATCTTCATAATTTATTTCTGGAGATAACTTTTTACTTTCTAATTTTTTAAACTTTTCAACCTGTGCTTCCTGCATTTTTATATATCCAGCATATTTAACTTGTATTTCTACCTCTTCGGCCTCTTCTTTAGTCAATTTACCAATTTCATCATCTATTTTAGCCAAATCAGAGTATTTTATTTCTGTCCTTTTTAGTAAATCTATTTCTTTTATTCCAGCATTTATAAGGCTAGAGCCCTTTTCTTCCAATAAATCATTAACTTCTCTTGTTGGCTTAATAACATTATTAGATAATCTATCTATTTCGTTAAATATATTAGCTTTTTTCTTTAAAAATCCATTATATCTTTCATCTGATATTAATCCTACTTCATGCCCTATCTCTAGTAATCTTAAATCGGCATTATCTTGTCTTAATAACAGCCTATATTCCGCTCTCGAGGTCATCATCCTATATGGCTCGTTTGTTCCCTTTGTAACGATATCGTCTATTAAAACACCAATATAAGCCTGTGATCTATCTAAAATTATAGGCTCTTTTCCCTGTAATTTTCTAGCAGCATTTATTCCTGCAATTATTCCTTGAGATGCAGCCTCTTCATAGCCAGATGTTCCATTAATTTGACCAGCACAGAACAATCCATCAATGTGCTTATATTCCAATGATAATTTCAAATCAGCTGGATTTATACAATCATATTCTATTGCATACGCAGGTCTTGTAAACTCTACGTTTTCTAAGCCCGGAAGGGTTCTGTACATTTTAATTTGTACATCTTCTGGTAAAGACGAGCTCATTCCTTGTACATACATTTCATCTGTATCTCTTCCTAAAGGCTCAATAAAAACTTGATGTCTCTCTTTGTCTGCAAATCTTACTACTTTATCCTCTATAGAAGGACAATATCTTGGTCCTGTTCCCTTTATTTCTCCCGCATACAATGGAGATCTATGTAAGTTTTCTCTTATTATTCTATGAGTCTCAGCATTTGTATATGTTAAATAGCATGGTAATTGTTCTTCCTTGTTTTCAATCTTATCTTCAAAAGAAAATGGTATAATTTCTTCATCTCCATTTTGAATTTCCATTTTTGAAAAGTCTATACTGTTCTTATTTACCCTTGCAGGTGTTCCTGTCTTGAACCTGTAAAGCTTGATACCAGCGGATTCTAAAACTTTCGACAAATTTCGCGCTGGGAATACTCCATCAGGTCCACTCTCAAAAGATGTCTCTCCTATATATATTTTTCCTCTTAAATATGTGCCTGTACATAATATTATTTCTTTAACATTATATATTGCTCCCACATTAGTTTCTACGCTCTTAACTTTTCCATCCTCAATTCCTATATTTACTATTTCTGCCTGTTTTAAGAATAAATTTTCTTGCTTCTCTAAAGTATGTTTCATTTCCATCTGGTATCTTTTTCTATCTGCTTGGGCTCTAAGAGAATATACTGCTGGTCCTTTAGATGTATTTAACATTCGCATTTGTACGAATGTTTTATCTATATTCTTTCCCATTTCCCCTCCCAAACAATCTATTTCTCTTACTAAATGTCCTTTTGAACTTCCTCCTATGTGAGGATTGCAAGGCATATTTGCTACAGCCTCAAGGCTTATAGAAAATAATAAAGTCTTCATTCCTAGCCTTGCAGAAGCAAGTGCAGCCTCACAACCCGCATGTCCAGCTCCAATAACCGCTATATCATAATCTCCTGCATTATATTTCATATTCATTACTCCTTTTCTGTTTTTTTGGAAACTTTTTTAGACCATTTTTAGCTTTTTTGCCAAATTGTTTTCCACATTTTCTTTATTTTTGAATTATATTTTCCACTCTTTTTGTCTTTTTGTAATTTTCATTAAAAAAGTTTTAAATTTTCGCTATAGCGAAAATTACTTTCCTAAGCAAAATTTTGAAAATATCTCGTTTATAATATCTTCAGAAACATTTTGTCCTGTAATCTCACCTAATTCTTCTAATATCTCTTTTATAGAAATAGCACTAATATCTATTGGCATTCCTTCATCAAGAGTTCTATATGCTTCATTTAGTGCAATTATAGCATTGTCTATATGTTGTTTCTGTCTCATATTTGTAATAAGCTCTCCATCATTTACCTCAATCTCATTTAAGCTAAACATTTCAGATATTGTTTTGTAAAGCTCATCTAAGCCTTTTTCTGTTAGAGTCGAAAATTTTATTACTTTCTTTTTTCCAAAAACTTTATTATCATCTATGTTGTTTTTTCCTAAGTCAACCTTGTTTAATAAAATTATTGCTTGTTTATTTTTTATTAGTTCTAATATTTCTCTGTCTTCATCTTCAAAGGCGCGAGAATCGTCAAATAAAGCAATTATTAAGTCCGCATCATTAATTACCTTTATCGATTTTTTCACGCCTATTTTTTCAATCTCGTCGTTCGTTTTTCTTATACCTGCCGTATCTATAATTTTTAAAGGAATCCCATCTATATTTATAAATTCTTCAATTGTATCTCTTGTTGTCCCTTCTATATCACTTACAATTGCCCTTTCTTCATTAAGCATTAAATTAAGTAAAGAAGATTTTCCAACATTTGGTTTTCCTACGATAATTGTTTTTATACCTTCTTTCATTATTTTTCCATTTTTGTAACTATCTCTTAATAATTTTAATTTGCTCTCCACTCCTGATAATATCTTTTTCAATTTATCATTTGTTGTCTCCTCAATATCATATTCAGGATAATCTATAGATGCTTCTATATCAGCCATAGCATCTAATAATTCAGCTTGTATCTCCCCTATTTTTCTAGAAAGCCTTCCTTCAAGCTGATTAACAGAAGCTTTTCTTTCCACTTCAGTTTTCGAATTTATAATGTCTATAACAGCTTCTGCCTGAGATAAGTCTATTCTTCCATTGATAAAGGCTCTTTTAGTGAACTCTCCCGGTTCCGCAAGTGTAGCACCATTTTTTAAACATTGCTCTAGTATCGCTTTTTCAACAATAATTCCTCCATGAGAATTGATTTCACACATATTTTCTGTTGTATAGCTTCTAGGTTTAATAAAATAAGACACCAAAACCTCATCTATAATCTCATTTGTCTCGCTGTTTATAATATTTCCATATTTAATACTATAGCCTTTAATTTCACCTTTATTTTTAGGCTGAAATATTTTTTCTAATATTTCAAAACAATTATCTCCACTCATTCTAATTATTCCTATACCACCTTTTCCCGTAGCAGTAGAAATAGCTGCAATCGTTCCCATTTTATCTCATTCCTTTCTATTTAATGTATTATTTTCCTAACATCCTAATAAATAATAAAAAAGTCAAAGTTAGATATATAGTTTTACCACTTAAATCTGAACTTTGACTTCCGATTTTTTATTTAATTATTTTTTTACAACAACAAGTCTTCTATTACTATCTTCTCCTATGCTATATGTCTTAACAAATTCACTGTTTTGTAACTTAGTATGAATAATTTTTCTTTCATACGCAGTCATAGGCTCTAAAGTAATTTTTTTACCAGTTCTTTTTACAGTATTTTCTATTTTAGAAGCCAATTCTTCTAAAGTTTTCTTTCTTTTTTCTCTATAATTTTCTATATCTACTATTACCTTTACGGGACCTTCCGTTTTCTTTGAAGCAATATTAGATAAAATTAATTGTAAAGAATTTAAAGCTTCGCCTCTATATCCTATAAGCTTCGTAGACTCTTCGCCTGTTATTGTTACTTCTACATATTCTTCACTAATTTCTGTCTTAAAAGATATTTTTTCTGAAATTTCTTTTAAAAATACAGTTAAGAATCTCTCTACCTCTTTCTTTGCTATTTCCAAGTCTTCATGTGAAGTTTCTTTTTTCTCTGTATTTTTCTTTTCCCTAGGTGTAATACCTTCTTTAACTGTAATTTCAACTTTCACAACATGAGGATCTAATATGTTAAAAAAGCTTTTTTTCTTTTCTTCTAATATCTTAATTTCTGCTTCATCCTTAGAAATATTTAATTCTTTTAATCCTTTTTCTATTGCTTCCGCAGTAGTTTTTCCTTCCGAAATAATTGATTTTTGCATTTTTTCACATTCCTTTCTAGAAAATTTTATTTTTCTTCTTGTTTTTGCATAACTTTGTTTATTATTAATCTTTCGACTATCATTAATAAATTGCTAACTAGCCAATACAAAGCTAAACCTAAAGGTGCTACAAACGCTATACATATAGACATAATTGGCATCATATACGACATATTCTTATTCATATCCTGCATAGCTTCTAATGCTTCATCTTGCTCATTTTTTTCTTCAACTGGACTTTCATCCTTATCAGAATTAGCAGATTCTATAAGTTTTACATCTTTTTTCTTGCTATTGTTATTTTGCATATTTGTTGTAAGTTTTATAGAAACAAAAGATGTAATAACATATAACAATGGAATTATATATACTCTAAAGTCTTTCATATTTTGATTTGGTACTTTGCTTAGATCCAATCCGAAAAAATCCATGTTTATATATACATTAGGATCATCAGATGATTTTTTTTGAATAACTTCTATTTCCGAATATGCTGAAGTTGCTCCATATTCTTCTTTTATTTCCGTAACATATCCTTGGATTACATCTTTATCGATTTTTTTCATATATGTTAATGGTTTACTTACCAAATAAAACACTGCTAATATAATTACAATTTGTAATATTGATGTTAAACATCCACTAAATGGACTCATCTTTTCTTTTTTATATAGCTCGATTGTTTCCTGATTTAATTTTTCTGGATTATTTTTATATTTCTTTTGAATGTCCTTCATTTTTTCTTGCATTTCTGCAGTCTTTTTCATTGTTTTTTGTTGCTTTATTGTTATTGGTATCAAAATAATTCTTAAAATCACTGAAAACGCAATAATCGCAATTCCGTAATTGTTAAAAATTTGGTACAGCCAATTTAATAAATAGCCAAACAAATTTGATATTGCACTCATATAACCTCCTAAACTAAAGGATCATATCCACCTTTTGAAAAAGGATTACATTTTAATAACCTTTTTATTCCCTTAAACGTTCCCTTAAAACATCCATATTTTTCAATAGCTTGTTTCATATATTCCGAACAACTAGGATAATATTTGCAATTTATTCCAGTTTTTTTTATTAAGGGTGAAATATATTTTTGGTATTTGTTTAAGAAATATATTAAAACATTCTTCATATTTTCCTTCTTTATGTTTAACTTAAAATTTCTGCTTCTTTAAAAGCCTCGATCATATCTTTTTTTATTATAGTATAGTCTGCTTTTTCTGGCAAAGCTTTTTTATTCCATAAGAAAACTATATTATACCCAACTTTTAATTCTGGCCTCAACAACCTATAATTTTCTCTTATGAGTCTTTTTAATCTATTTCTTTGAACAGCCCCACATAATTTAGTATTTATAGCTATTCCAATATAGTTATTTCTTTTATTATTTTTTGTTATGTATACTATAATTTGTTTTTTTACAAAATATTTTCCCTTATTTAGAACATTTTTAAACTCATAATTTTTTTTCAATGTTTTTATTTTTTTCATTTAGTCTCATTCCCTTTTAAGGTAACCGCATAACTATACAGCTCGATTGCAAAAAGACCACTAACAAAATACTCTAGTGGCCTTAACGTTTTATGCGCTTAATTTCTTTCTACCTTTTGCACGTCTAGCTTTTATTATGTTTCTACCAGCTCTTGTGCTCATTCTCTTCATAAAACCATGTTCTTTTTGTTCTTGTCTTTTTTTTGGTTGAAATGTTCTTTTCACTTTTTTGCACCTCCATATTAGTATATTATATATGCTTATATAATTTTCTTCATAAGTATGGTCTATTATATAACACTTTACGCTATAAAGTCAAGCTTTTAGCTAAAAATAAATATTTTTCTTTTTTATATTGACTATTGCATTATTTTTTTGATATTATATACAAAAATGAGAAGTAAATATTATTTTAATTTACATTATAAATTAAGATACTTATTTGTTTTTTTGCTTGTAAACAACTAAAACATAGGTAAAAATGGCTATCTCATAGTTATCCACAAATTGTGGATAACTATGTTGATAACTATGTGAATAAATTTAATTTCCTATCTTTTTTCTAGGATTTTGGAAGGATGAACTTTAATGCAAAACGAACTAAATGATTTATTAACAAAAGCAAAAGAACTTTTAAAAGAAGAGACCACTACAATTTCATATGAAACCTGGCTAAAAGGTTTGGAAATTCAAAGTGAGAACAACGGAAATATTGTATTATTAACAAATACAGAGTTTCAAAGAAATATTGTTGATTCAAAATACAGAGATTTATTAACAAACACTTTCAATTTTATAACAAATAAAGATTGTTCTGTTTCTATAGTTTCAAGAGAGGGACAAGAAAAACAATCTTTAGAATCATCTGGAGGAACCAACGACAATTTGATAGAAACTCCTATTAATTATGCAACAACAAATTTAAATGCAAAATATACTTTTGATACATTCGTTGTTGGAAATAATAATAAATTTGCTCACGCAGCAGCATTAGCAGTAGCCGAAGCACCAGCTGCATCATACAATCCATTGTTTATTTATGGCGGTGTTGGACTAGGTAAAACTCACTTAATGCATGCGATTGGAAACGAAATATTAAAAAATAACAAGAATGCAAAAGTGTTATATGTTACATCTGAGAAATTTACTAATCAATTAGTTAATGCTATAAAAGATAATAAAAATGAACAATTTAGAGGGAAATACCGAAATATAGATGTTTTGTTAATTGATGATATTCAGTTCATTGCTGGAAAAAATATGGCACAAGAAGAATTTTTCCATACTTTTAATACATTACACGAAAGTGGAAAACAGATAATCATATCTAGTGATAAGCCACCAAAAGATATACAATTATTAGAAGATAGATTAAAATCAAGATTCGAATGGGGAATAATTGCTGATATTTCTAATCCAGATTATGAGACCAGGTTAGCAATTCTTAGAAAAAAAGCTCAACTTGATAACATTCTAATAGATGATGAAATATTAACAAATATAGCTACTAGAATAGATTCAAACATCAGAGAACTTGAAGGAACACTTAACAAATTAATAGCTAAGGCATCATTAACACATAGTCCTATAACAATGGAAATGTCTGAAAAAGCAATTAATGATATAGTATCTCAACAAGAAAAAGTTATTTCTTCTGAATACATACAAGAAGTAGTTGGAAAATACTTTAATATAAATCCAAAAGATTTAAAAGGTTCAAAAAGGTCTAATGATATTACATTTCCACGACAAATAGCAATGTATTTATGTAGAAATGTTGCAAATATGTCATTACCTCAAATAGGAAGGGATTTCGGAAAAAGAGATCATACAACAGTAATGCATGCTTGTAGTAAAATTGAAAAAGAAATAAAAACTAATAGTAATACAAAGTTAATTGTGGAAAGTGTGAAAAACATTTTGCTAAATGGAAAATAGTTGGTATATAAATGTTTATCAATGAAAAAATAAAATCCTGTTTGTAAAAAAATTGTTTGATAAAAACTTCTACACATTTACTTACGGAAAGCCTGCGTTAGATATACACACCCCCATGTTGAAAACCTGTTAATAACTTGTTGATAACTCAGATTTCCACAATTGTAATTTTTACCTGTAGATAACTTTCGTTTTTTTCCACGAACTTATCAACACGATTTTTACTAGGGAAATAAAATCAAAGAGTAGTTTTCCACACAATCCACAAGACCTACTACTACTACTACTATATATATTTATATATTATAAAAAAAGGAGTCGATTTATAAAATGAAGATTATTTGTGAAAAGGATAAAATCCTTAAAGCTCTTAATTCCGTAACAAAAGCTGTAGCTGTTAGAACTACAATGCCAATATTAGAGGGAATTTTAATTCAAACTAATGATAATCAAATCAAATTAACAACTTATGATTTAGAAATAGGTATAGAATATATTATTAATGATTGTAATGTTCAAGAACAAGGAGCAACTGTTGTTAATGCAATAATGTTTACAGAGATAATAAGAAGATTACCAGATACTGATATTAGTATTACATTAAATGAAAAAAACTTATTAGTAATTGAATGTGAAGGTTCTTTATATAAGTTAGCAACAATGAATCCTGATGAATTTCCAGAATTACCAAAAATTAATGTTGAAAATTCAATAGAAATAGAACAAAATAATTTAAAAGATATGATAAGAAAAACAATTTTTGCTGTTAGCACAGAAGAAAATAGACCAATTTTTACAGGATGTTTATTTGAAATAGCTAATAATAAATTAAATGTTGTTGCTGTTGACGGATTTAGACTTGCATGGAAAAGTAAATTCTTACAAAATAAAGTAAATAATTTTTCAGCAGTTATTCCTGGAAGAACATTAAATGAAATGAATAAAATTTTAACCGATTCATTTGATATAATAAAAATTGGAGTTGCTAAAAATCAAGCTTTATTTGAAATGGAAAATTGTAAAATCGTTACAAGATTATTAGATGGAGAATTTTTAAATTATTCTAGTGTAATTCCTGAAAATTGGGAAACAAGAATAAGAGTTAGAAGAACAACCTTACAAGAATGCTTTGAAAGAATTAGTTTAATTTCTGCATCTAGCATAGAGAAAGAAAAGAAATATCCAGTTAAAGTTTCTATAGATATAGGAAAAGTTACAATTTCTTGTACAAATCAAACTGGTGATGCTAAGGAAGAGATATTTGTAACAACAGAAGGTAAGAATTTAGAGGCAGGATTCAATCCTAAATATTTCTTAGATGCATTAAGAGCTATTGATGATGAAGAAATTTTTGTAGACTTTGGTACAAGCATTTCTCCATGTATAATTAGACCAGTAGAAAGTGATGGAGATTATACTTATATGATATTACCAATAAAGCTAAAAGATTAGGTATAGTTTTCCACAATTGGAGCACAAAATGTTGATAAGTGATGTTGAATTACAGAATTTTAGAAATTATAATTATGAAAAAATAGAATTAAATCCGAATATAAATATATTTTATGGTGATAACGCTCAAGGAAAAACTAATATTATTGAATCGATTTTTCTTTCTGCTTTTGGAAAGTCCTTTAGAACTAATAAAGAAAAGGAATTAATAAAAATAGGCGAAGATTTTTCAAATATAATTATTAATTATGAGAATAAAAGTAGAAAGGGAAATATAAAAATACAAATTTCTGATAAAAAAAGTGTATCGGTTAATTCTATAAAAATAAAAAGATTAAGCGAACTTCTAGGAAATGTAAATGTTGTTTTATTTACGCCAGACGACATTAATATTTTAAAAGAAGGACCTGCTAATAGACGAAAATTTTTAAATATGATGATTGGTCAGATTAGACCGAATTATGTATATAACTTGAATATGTATTTAAAAGTTTTGGAACAAAGAAATAATTACTTAAAACAGATAAATAAAGGAAAAACAGCAAATGAGGATATGTTCCTTATTTGGGATGAAAAATTAGCAGAGTATGGAGAGAAAGTAAGTAAATATAGACAAGAATTTATAGAAAAAATAAAATTAAAAATTAAAGAAGTTCATAAAGAGATAACAGAAAATAAAGAAGACATAGAGATTGAATATACCACGGATTCTTTAGATAAAGAAAAGTTTTTGAATGAATTGAAAAATAGAAGAAAATTAGATATGATAAAAGGGTATACAACAAAAGGTGTACAAAGGGATGATTTTGTGATATATATAAATGGAAAGCCTGTGAATATATATGGATCACAAGGTCAGCATAGAACAGCAATACTTTCCTTGAAATTATGTGAATTAGATATAATAAAAGAGGAAATAGGTGAAAATCCAATTTTATTATTGGATGATTTTATGTCAGAACTAGATGAGAAAAGAATAAATAATTTTCTAAAACACATAAAAAATACGCAGGTAATAATTACTTGTACAAAAGAATTAAATGAAGATAAAGTTGAAAAAAGTGTATTCTATGTATACAATGGAAAAGTAAATAAAAAAGTATAATGAAAGAAGGAGAAAAAATGGAGAAATTTGAACATGAATATGGTGCAGAACAAATACAAGTTTTAGAGGGACTTGAGGCTGTTAGAAAAAGACCAGGTATGTATATTGGAAGTGTTTCTATTAGAGGCTTACACCATTTAGTATATGAAATAGTAGATAACTGTGTGGATGAAGCTCTTGCTGGCTATTGTACACATATACATGTAGTTATAGAGCCTGGAAATATAATTTCTGTTGAAGATGATGGTAGAGGTATTCCAGTAGATATTCATCCTAAAACACATATTTCTGCTGCTGAAACAGTTTATACTGTACTACATGCAGGTGGAAAATTTGGTGGGGACAGCGGATATAAGGTTTCTGGAGGTCTTCATGGAGTTGGTGCTTCTGTTGTTAATGCTTTGTCAGAATGGGCAGAAGTAACGATTCAAAGAGATGGTGGAATCTTTGAAATGAAATTCAATAGAGGAAAAACAATAGAAAAATTAACAAGAATAGGCGATTCAAAGAAAACAGGAACAAAAGTAAGATTTTTAGCTGATAGTACAATCTTTGAAACATTAGAATATGATTATGCAACACTAGAAGAAAGATTTAGAGAAATGGCTTTTTTAAATAAAGGATTAAAAATAAGTATAGAAGATACAAGAGATCCGGAAAATATAAAGAAAGCAGAATTTCACTTTGAAGGAGGATTAAATTCTTTTGTAGAATTCTTGAATAAATCAAAAGAAAAAATACATCCTCAACCAATATATATAGAAAAAGATGGGGAAGTTCCTGTAGAGATAGCTATACAATATACAACAGCATATTCTGAAAACATTTTTACATTTGTCAACAATATTAATACAATCGAAGGTGGAACACATCTTGAAGGCTTTAAAAGAGGTGTAACAAAAGTATTTAATGATTATGCTAGAAGTCATAATATTTTGAAAGAAAAAGATTCTAATTTACAAGGTGAAGATATAAGAGAAGGAATGACTGCTGTAATATCTGTAAAAGTAAGTTTTATTCCACGATTATGCATAGCCAGCACTTCATTCAGATTTTCAACAAGTAGCTTATCCAGCTTTTTATGTATTGTTACTGGCTGTTCCTGAATCGTATGTATATGGTCAAAATATTTTTCAATAACAGGAAACGCATTCTGTATCAGAAAAGCATTTTCTTTTCCTGCAAATAAGCCAATTACAATTGTATTGCATTTACCATATCTTTTCTTTTTCTTCTCAATGATTCCCTTATACTTATCTGCTTGTGAACTAATCGGTATCATCCAATATATTTTTGGATTCTTTTTATCCTGAATCGCATAGTAATGTGGGCGATAATTTCCTTGTTCCTTATTGCTCATCAAATATTTATCCTGAACCAAGTCAAAAAATTCATCCTTGATATGATAAGAATATCCCTGCCGT
>OIYO01001203.1_pt1 | contig 15474 bp, 10 predicted proteins | sample 1588191 | NCBI WGS metagenome assembly OIYO01 (sample SAMN03283275) | human gut metagenome | biome: human-associated habitat; material: feces | host: Homo sapiens | place: Peru | collected 2012 | reverse complement strand
GGGAGAATTTCGTCTTTCCGAAACGCCCGCCTCTCGCATCCGACGCTCGCCATGGGAGTATGTTTTCGATGGGAGTGAGGACGATAACGGTACCTATTTCTGGGTGCTGAAGCCTGAGGCCGTAAGAGCGTATCGAGAGATCACGGATGCGGATATCTGGCATCTGGATGATATTCGCCAGCTGCTTGAGAGCGATGAGACGGCATATGGGTGCGAGGGGAGCCTCTTTTCCCACTCGTCCTCGCATACAGTCGATGAGATCCGAAAGCGGTTTTCCAAAAATGTGGATTTCAAAAGAAAAACGATGGGGACGCACCCCTGCTGCATCGTGTGCGGGGCAGATCGAATCTCTCTTCTCCATGCGGTCCCTTATGGGACGCACGGCGAGTCACAAAAGGGGCTCATGCTTTGTCCGACCCATGCGGCACTTTTCTCCGCGCATCTCATCTCTTTTTCAGATGCGGGTGAGCTTCTGGTGTCTCCTCGGATCTCCGAAAGGGAAAGAAAGCTCTATAGCCTTATCGCGGGAGAGAAGGCGAAGGCACCTTTCAGCCGTAGGCGGATGCTTACGCATCGAAAAATTTTTACAGAGGAAGGAAGAAAACTGAAATGATTTTATCCGGCAAAGAAATTGTGCGACATATGGGGGAAGAAATCATCATCGATCCCTTTGATCCGGAGAGGGTGAATCCGAACAGCTACAACCTCACTCTGGCTGATGAGCTGATGGTGTATGATAACTATGAGCTCGACATGAAGAAGAGAAATGAAGGCACGCTGCTCCATATCCCCGAGGAAGGCTATGTGCTGCAGCCGAATAAGCTCTACCTGGGGCGGACGCATGAATATACAAAAACGAGATGCTTCGTACCGATGCTCGAGGGACGCTCATCCATCGGGCGTCTGGGTCTTTTCATCCATGTAACGGCAGGCTTTGGAGATGTGGGCTTCTCAGGGTACTGGACGCTGGAAATGTTCTGCGTACAGCCGATCCGCATCTATGCGGGTGTAGAGATCTGCCAGATCTATTTCCATACCGTTTTGGGGGAGGCAGACCGATATGACAGCGGAAAATATCAGAATAATAAAGGAATTCAGCCAAGCCTACTTTACAAAGACTTTGAAAAGTAGTATGATAATACCAACTTAATAACACTTGGAGCAAAGAAGCTGCAGCATGACAGGAGAGTTTTCTCTTTGTCTGCTGCTTTTTTTGTACTTTGCTTCGGTGCGGGAGTGCTTTTGAGAGTTCAAGGTATTTGCATTTTTTTGAATATTATTTCATTTTGCAGATGGAGTCTCGGAAGGCATCCTGTTTTTTAGGAAAGCATAAGAGTGGAATTCATCTCATGGAGGACATGCTTTCCACTTGGGGGAGACGTAGGAGGTCGACTATTATGAAAAAAGCAATGAAGAAAATGATCATGGCAGGTGCTCTTTGTGTCGCAGGTGCAGCTCTGATTGCAGGCTGCGGCGGCGATTCCGGTTCTTCTGCAGGCGGCGGAAAACAGTTCCTGAACATCGCTACCGGCGGTACGGCTGGTACTTATTACCCACTGGGCGGTGCGCTTGCTGAACTGTTGAACCAGAATATCAAAGGCATGAATGCATCCGCACAGTCTACCGGTGCATCTGTAGCCAATGTCAATATGCTGAAAGACGGCTCCGTCGACATCGCTTTCATCCAGAATGATATCGCTTACTATGCAGCCAACGGCAAGGAAATGTTCAAGGACAACAAGGTAGAAAACATCCGCGGTATCGCTGCACTCTATCCGGAAACTGTCCAGTTCGTTACCACCGCTGACAAAGGCATCAAATCCATCGCTGACCTCAAGGGCAAAAAGGTCGCTGTCGGTGCTTCCGGCTCAGGCGCAGAAGCGAATGCTCGTCAGATCCTCGGTGCATATGGTCTGACCTATGATGATATCGATGTACAGTACCTCTCCTTCGGCGAAGCTGCTGATGCACTGAAGGATGGCAATGTCGATGTCGGTGTCGTCGTCGCAGGCTTCCCGACCGCAGCGATCCAGGATCTGGCTGCCAATAAATCCGCAGCACTGGTCAATATCGATGCAGAACATGTGGACAAGCTGAAGAAGCAGTATCCATACTTCACCGAGATCACCGTACCGAAGGGCACCTATCCTGGACAGGAAGAAGATGTCAGCACCGTAGCCGTGAAATGCGTCATCGTTACCACCGATAAACTCTCTGATGATCTCGGCGAACAGATTGTCAAAGCCATCTACGAACACCTTGACCGTATGAAAGCTGCTCATGCTGTCGGCAAGTACATCACCAAGGATACTGCTCTGGAAGGCATGTCCATCAAGATGAATGCCGGCGCTGAAAAGTATCTGAAAGCGAAATAAGATAGCGGTCATCCGGCATCATGCAGAAGCCTCTAAGGCTCAGCGGGTTTTGTACATTGAATGGGGGAGCGATGCACCTTCGGTATAGAAACCGCGAAGCCTCTGGCATGGCAGGCATGTGACGTATTCAAGTTCAATCCATATCGAAACACTGATCTGATCAGCGCTTTCCCTTATAGGAAGGAGGGAGAACGGGCTCATCTAAGGAGTCCGTTCTCACTTTCATTTCATGAAGAAAAAGAAAAACGGGAAATTAGAAACCATACTTATCGTTTTCGGGATGATCGTCTGTGTGATAGTGACCGTGGGAGGCTGGTTTGTTCGGCAGGACTATCTTTTCGGACAGACAGCAGACGGATTCATCATCAGGCAGCGGGTGCGTCCGGGTACACCGGTGACACTGGTGTACAGGCACTCGGTCCAGAAGACGATGATTCACGAGTACCTTGAAGTCAATGACATGGCGACGGGGCTCGTACTGAAGTCTACCAAATACCAATCCATGGGGGTAGGACTTCCTTTCTCCAAAGAAGATGGCGATTTCCGCGAAGAAGACGGTTGGTTTATTCTGGATAACATGAACCGTCCCTATCCGGAGCTGTCGATCCGTAACGGCGTGACGAATGAAGAAAAGGTCTATGTCGGAGATACGGAGTATGACCTGGCAAGCCTTATGCCTTTGGGAAAGGAACTTCATCTGTATGTAGCACCGCTGTACCAGGTGCTGTATAAGAAAAAAGAAATTAGGAGTTGATACAATTGGCTGATTTAGAGAAAAAGAACGTGCAGGCTGAAGGCGTTTCTGAAAATGGAGAAATGTCTGAGGAGCTGCAGAAGAAGTTAAAAGAGCTGGATAAAGAGTCAAATACAGCGGAATACAAAGGCATCTGTGCCAAAGTCATCGCAGTCATCTGTATTTGCTTCTCGCTCTTCCAGATCTATACCGGGTTTTTCGGCGCACTGGATGCGATGATCCAGCGCTGCGTCCACTTGTCCTTCGGTATCTGCCTCGTCTATCTTCTCTGCCCGACGAAGAAAGCCTGGGTCAAGGAGGGGCGCTTCCATCCGATCGACGTGGCACTTGCCGTCCTTGCGATGATCCCCCCCATTTACATTCTTGTGAACTACCAGCAGCTCATCCTGCGCGCCGGCACCGTCACTCCGACGGATACCGTGATCGGGGTGCTTGGCATCGTGATGATCATCGAAGCGGCTCGCCGTATCGTAGGTCTTCCGATTGTCATTGTTGTCTGCTGCTTCCTTGCGTATGGGTTCTTCGGACCGTACCTCCCCGGGCCGCTTGCACATCGCGGGCTCACCATCAAGCAGATGGTCGGACACCTCTTCTTCACGACAGAGGGTGTCTTTGGCATCCCGATGGGTGTTTCCTCCACCTTCATTTTCCTCTTCATCCTTTTCGGTGCGTATCTGGAAAAGACGGGTCTTGGGAAATTCTTCATCGATATCGCCAATGCCATCGCTGGCTGGGCATCCGGCGGACCGGCTAAGGTCGCTGTCATTTCCTCGGCTCTGCAGGGGACGATCTCCGGTTCCTCGGTAGCGAACGTCGTAGGGTCCGGCTCCTTCACCATCCCGATGATGAAGAAACTGGGCTATCACAAGAATTTCGCCGGCGCCGTAGAAGCAGCCGCTTCTACCGGTGGCCAGCTGATGCCGCCGATCATGGGTGCAGCCGCTTTCCTGATGGCGGAATTCGTCGGTATCCCCTATATGGAAGTCGTCAAGGCTGCCATCGTTCCTGCCATTCTCTACTTCATTGGTGTTTTCCTTGGCGTTCATTTCGAAGCGAAAAAGAATAACCTGCAGGGCACACCGAGAAGCGAGCTCCCGCCATGGGGCAAGATCCTGAAAGAAGAAGGGCATCTGGCCATTCCGCTGATCGCCATCATCGGTCTTTTGGCTTCCGGCTACACCCCGATGAAAGCGGCGCTTGCCGGTATCTTCATTTCCATCGCTTCTGCCATGCTTCGTGCGAATACCCGCATGAGCATCGCTGATATCATTGACGGTCTCATCAAAGGTGCGCGCGGTGCGCTCGGCGTACTGATCGCATGCTCTTCCGCCGGTATGATCATCGGTATCGTCACCAAGACAGGTGTCGGTCTGAAACTGGCTTCGGCTCTTGTCGATATCGCCGCAGGCAACTTCATCCTGCTTCTCTTCTGCACCATGATCACCTCACTGATCCTCGGTATGGGTGTGCCGACCACAGCGAACTACGTCATTACTTCGACCATCGCTGCCCCGGCTCTGATTTCCCTCGGTGTGCCGATCCTGGCTGCGCATATGTTTGTTTTCTACTTCGGCATCATCGCCGATATCACCCCGCCGGTTGCGCTGGCTGCTTTCGCAGGCTCTGCGATCTCCGGCGGTGACCCCTTGAAGACGGGTGTCAATGCCTCGAAGCTCGGCATTGCGGCCTTCATTATCCCATATGTCTTTGTCCTTTCCCCTGAAATCCTGGGCATCAATGCGACACTCTTCTCCGTCATGGAAACCACTGTCACCGCGCTTATCGGTATGGTCGGCGTCTCGGGTGCCATGATTGGGCAGCTCTATTGCAAGGCGAATATCCTGGAGCGGCTTCTCCTTCTGGCGGGCGGTCTCTGCCTCATCGATCCGACCATCCTGACCGACATCATCGGCATTGCCGTACTGGGCGGCGTCTTCGCTATGCAGTATTTCAGAAGCAAAAAGAGCAAGTAAGCCATGCACGAAAGCCTCATGAAGATCCTCTCAAGGTTCACGGGGCAGAAGCAGAGGCCTTATTCGTTTTGCTGAACGGGCAGCCAAGTAGAGAAACTTGGCTGCCCGTTTTTGCGTGAGAAAATTGGTGAAACACAGATTGGATCGAAGGATACGGCTTTATAAGGTACTTGATCCATCTTCTTCATGCCTGTTTTAAGCTGTTCAAATTGGTGCATCTTTACGCGGCGTATTTTGCTTTTTGCAGTCTGCTGGCAGGATGCATATAATATAGGTAAGAGCATGCACATGAACGCATTTCTGAGGAGGAGATCATGCATATTTCATCCATGACCATTGATAACTACCGCACCTTCCGCCATGTCGTCTTTCAATTTGACAGACAGGTGAACTATATGGTGGGGGATAACAATATCGGTAAGAGCAATTTCCTTTGCCTCTTGAAATGGATCAGCCATGGGTATGGATTCCGTGAAGGCGATTTCCTTGATGCAGACCATCCCATTGAGATACGGCTGGCGCTTGCCGAAGAGGCGGGAGGGGAGACCGCAGAGCTCTATCTGGTGCAGGCGGTGCAGGAAGTGGTGCCACGTCTCTTTGATCGGGCGAGCGGGCGGCAGCTGCCCTTGGAGTACCTGCGATGCCTTTTTTATATCGATTTTTCCCTCTGCGAGATGCCGCGCAGGATGATGGCTCATGCATCGATGGGAGAGCTGCTTTCTCTTTTGCAGCATTATTTTGCAGAGTCACCGGCGGTTATTTCTGAGGTGGAGACGATGTTTGCGGAGAAGGGGATCGGGATTTCCCTGCCGAAGGAGCATCCATCGCAGGCGGCGCTTTCACTGCTTGAGACGCTGTTTGGGGAAAGGGGAGATGGCTCTTCGTACCAGCGTACGGCTTGTCTGATGGCGCGGACGGCGCTTGTCCTGCTGATGCAGATGATGAAGAAAAAGGCAAGCCGCGCCATTTCCTTCGAGCACATGGTGACGACGGATGCGAAGGGGCGGCGCTTTTTATCGCTGCTCGTCAGTGTAGATGAGCCGGAGCTCCATCTCCATCCTTACCTGCAGCGGGCGATGCTTTCTTTCTGTCATATGATCCTGTCGAATGAGGAGCCATTCTTCTTAAAGCTCGTGCAGACGCTTCTGGGCGTCGATGGGCTTTCGGGGCAGCTCTTTGTCGTGACGCATTCGACAGATGCGCTGGTGAATGATTACCGGCAGATCATCCGTCTCTACTGGGATGAGAAGAAGCTGGTGCAGGCTGCCTGCGGTGCCTCATTTCATTTTGACAGGGAAATCGAGAAGCACCTCATCATGCATTTCCCAGAGGTGAAGGAGGCGCTCTATGCGAGGGCGGCGGTTCTTGTCGAGGGTGAGACAGAGTATGGTTCCTTTGCAGGATTTGCAAAGACGCTGGGGATCCGCTTCGACCACTATGGCATCTGCCTCATCAATGCGAGGGGCGAGAGCTCGATCTCAAAGATCGCTTCCCTCATCCGCCGCTTCCATGTGCCTGTCGTCTCGCTCTATGATCGCGATGTGATGGGGGAACACAAAAAGAGTGCGGGTGTCTTCTATACGGACTATATCTGCTATGAAATGGATGTCGTGAAGGCATGCCTTTCCCAGAATGGCCGACGTCTTTTAGATGCGGTCATCGCAGATATCACGGAGGGAGGAAATCTTGTGAGCTCAGCACTTGTCAAAAAGGCAGGCGCAAAGCTCGCCATCCCAAAGGGCTACTATCCGCCAAGGAAATTGTCGAATATCAATCCCAGAGATGAGAAAGCGCTGGAGTTTTATTATTTTGCATGGCTTTATGGGAATAAAGGCGTCATCATCGGGCGCTCGCTCGCCGACCATCTGGGAAAGGATTTCATCCCGCCCGCTTTCGTTAAAGTGATTCTGGCGGCGGTGGGAGCGAGTGAGAAGTAGGGGCTTATAGATTGCGTTTCCCCAGCGATCGGGAGGAGCGATCGAGTCAGTGCTTTCTTAAACCCCAAGCTCTTTTCATAATAAAAATTTAATACCCTTATGCTATTGAAAAAGTGTGAATTACCCTTTATGATTATAGGGATAACTATTTATCATAGAATCCCATTCTATGCGTTGATTCAAGGAGGCCGGCATGAGCACGATTTCACTACAAGGCCGCAGTGTTCTTGGGCTAGCTGATTTCACAGCCGAAGAGATTGAGCGGATCTTAGAAGTAGCAGCACAGATGAAAAAAATTGTGTTATCTGACAATAAGAAAAAAGATTTCCTGAAAGGCAAATCTATCGTAACAGTGTTTTCCGAAGCATCTACCAGAACTCGTAGTTCTTTCGAGCTTGCCGGTAAGTATTTGGGAGCCGACGTGATCAACATTACAAAGAGTGGCAGCTCGATGACGAAGGGTGAAAGTATGCGAGACACATTGCTGACCGTTTCCGCTATGGGAGTGGATGCAGTGGTCATTCGTGATTCTTCTGAAGGGGCTGCTCTTTTTGCGTCTAAGGTCATGAGCCCTAAGGTGAAGGTGCCGGTCGTGCTGAATGCAGGCGATGGCGCCCATGCGCATCCGAGCCAGGCACTTCTGGAGCTCTTCACCATGAAGGAAGCAGGAAAGAAGATCAAAGGGATGAAGTATGTCATCATCGGTGACGTGCTGCATTCCCGTGTCGCAAGAAGCGATATCATAGGCTTCACAAAGCTGGGAGCCGAAGTGCATCTGGTGGGACCGCGTACACTGGTCCCGAAGGAACTGGAAGCGATGGGCTGCATCGTGGATGATGATCTGGAGACGGCTTTGAAGGATGCGGATGCGATCAATATCCTCCGTATCCAGCTCGAAAGAGCGGCTGGCGGATTCATCCCGACGACCCGTGAATATGCACGCCTTTTCGGTATCAATCAGAAGCGCCTTGCACTTTGCAAGCCGGATGTGGCAGTGATCCATCCGGGCCCGATGAACAGAGGCATTGAAATCGGTTATGATGTAGCCTACGATGAAGCATCCTGGATTCAGGAAGAAGTCAGAAATGGCGTAGCTGTACGTATGGCTTTGGAATATTTGACACTGACGGAGGGGAAAGACATTGATGCTCTTAATTAAGAATGGTACCATCGTAAACCCGGCCAAGCACCAGCATGAAGTGACAAATATCCTGGTGGAAGATGGAAAGATCAAGGAAATCGGCCAGAATGTCAGCGCGGCTGGCAAAGAGGTAGAAGAAATCGATGCGAAGGGACTTTTCGTCACACCGGGCCTCATCGATATGCATGTCCATCTGCGCGAACCGGGACAGGAAGCCAAGGAAGATATTCATACAGGCACACAGGCAGCCGCTGCCGGCGGCGTGACCCGTGTCGCGACTATGGCGAATACGAAGCCTGTCATCGACAATGCGGCGGTTTTGCGTGATGTAAAGCACCGCATAGCTGAGGCTGGTGTCGTGAAGGTTTCCGTGATCGGCTCGATCTCCAAGGATCTCGAAGGCAAGCAGCTCTCGGAAATGGGGGATATGGCAGCGGATGGCGCTGTCGCTTTCTCGGATGACGGACACTATGTAGAGAGTGCCAATTTCATGCGCCGCGCCATGGAGTATGCGGATCAGCTCGGCAAGATGGTCATCGACCATGCGGAAGATATGACGATGTGCGGACACGGCTTCATGAATGAAGGCAAGGTCTCCTATGCGATGGGCGTCACCGGACGTCCGGCGACAGGGGAAAATATCGCAGTCGCTCGCGACCTGCTCCTTTCGGAGCTGACCGGCTGTCATATCCACATCGCGCATGTATCGAGCGGCAAGGCCGTCGATCTTATCCGCGAGGCTAAGGCGAAGGGTGTGAACTGCTCGACAGAAGTCACCGCGCAGCACCTCTATTTCACCGACGAATGGCTGAAGCACTATGAAGCGGCTTTCAAAATGGCGCCGCCGCTGCGCACGGACGAAGACAGAAAAGCGCTGATCGAAGGGCTGAAGGATGGCACCATCGATGCCATCATGACGGACCATGCTCCGCACTGCAATGAAGAAAAGGATGTTCCCTTCAACTGTGCGCCGAACGGCATTGCAGGTCTTGAGACCTCTCTTGCCTCGACGCTGACGGTGCTCTACCATCAGGAGGGTTTCACCATCGACAAGATCGTCGAGCTGATGAGTGTGAACCCGGCAAAGCTCCTCGGCATCGAAGGCGGCGTCCTGACAGAAGGCGCTCCGGCAGATATTACGCTGATCGATCCGGATAAAGAATGGACTGTCCACGGACAGGATCTCTATACGAAATCCCTCTTCACTCCTTATGAAGGGCTGACGCTGAAAGGCAAAGCAGTCATGACCATCGTGGATGGAGAGATTGTCATGAAAGAAGGAAAGGTGCTCAAATGAAAGGCCTCTTGATTTTGGAAAACGGCGCCCGTTTCGAAGGCGACCTCTTAGGCTCTGTCGAAGGGCTGGGGGAACTGGTCTTCAATACCGGCATGACAGGCTATCAGGAATGTTTCACAGATCCGTCCTATGAAGGGCAGATCCTCACCCTGACCTACCCGCTCATCGGTAACTATGGCGCGAATGATCTCTTCATGCAGAATAGAAAACCGGCAGCAGCAGGCTTCGTCCTTGACCAGATCGCAGAGCATCCGTCGAACTGGGAATGTAAGGAAAAGATCACCGATTTCATCGAAAGATACCATGTACCCTGCCTTTACAATGTCGATACCCGTGCCGTGACACGCATGGTCCGTACCCAGGGCGTCATGAAAGCGATCATCGTTTCGGCAGACAGAAGCGATGCATTCATCGCCGAAGAACTCGCAAAGCCGCTTCACAGAGATCAGGTAGAGCGCGTGACGACCGACTATCCCTATACCTATGGTGACGGGAAATATCAGGTCTCCCTGCTCGATTGCGGTCTCAAAAAGAATATCCTCGTCTCGCTTGCGGCCAATGACTGCACCGTCCATGTCTTCCCGGTGCATACGTCTGCGGAAGAGCTGCTGGCAGGAAATCCGGACGGCATCTTCCTCTCTCCTGGACCAGGGGACCCGCAGGATGTGCCATTCGTCGTAGAGACCGTCAAGAAGCTCATCGGAAAGAAACCGATCTTCGGCATCTGCCTTGGTATCCAGATGCTCGCGACAGCACTCGGTGGTCACACCTTCAAGCTGCCCTTTGGCCACCGCGGAGCGAACCACCCGGTCAAGGATCTTCGCACGGGCCGCGTCTATATCACCAGCCAGAACCATGGCTATGCGATCTCCGATGACGACCTTCCGGAATGCATCGAAGTCACCCACAGAAGCGTCAATGACGGCACCATCGAAGGCATCCGTCACAAGACCCTTCCGATCCAGGCTGTCCAGTACCATCCGGAAGCCTCCCCGGGACCGAAGGATAATTTCTATCTCTTCACCGAATTTACCAAGGCCATGGAGGAATTCAAAAAATGATCAATAAAGACGTGAAGAAAGTCCTCGTCATCGGCAGCGGCCCGATCGTCATCGGACAGGCTGCGGAATTTGACTATGCCGGTACCCAGGCCTGCCGCTCCCTTCGTGAAGAGGGCGTCGAAGTCGTCCTGGTGAACAGCAACCCGTCCACCATCATGACGGACGTGGATATCGCTGACCGTGTCTATATCGAACCGATCACTCTGCCATTCGTGACAGAAGTCATCAAGAAGGAACGCCCGGACGCACTGCTCGCGACACTGGGCGGGCAGGTCGGCCTCAACATGGCTGTCCAGCTCTCGGATGCCGGTGTCCTCGACCAGTACGGCGTGAAGCTCTTGGGCTCTTCTCTCCATGCGATCAAGCATGCAGAAGACCGTGAACTCTTCAAGGCTGCAATGGAAGAGATCCATCAGCCAGTCCCGGAATCTGAAATCTTCGAGGAACTGGAACCAGCCATCGCCTTTGCGGATAAGATCGGCTATCCGGTCATCATCCGTCCGGCATACACCTTAGGTGGCACCGGCGGCGGCATCGCACATGATCGCTATGAGATGGAAGAAATCGCGAACCGTGGCATCAAGCTCTCCCCGATCAATCAGATCCTCGTAGAACGCAGCATTGCCGGCTGGAAAGAAGTCGAATTCGAAGTCATGCGAGACAGTGCGGACAACTGCATCATCGTCTGCGCCATGGAAAATATCGATCCTGTCGGTGTCCATACCGGTGACTCCATCGTCGTCGCTCCGACCCAGACGCTGACCGATGGCCAGTACCAGATGCTCCGTACCGCATCTCTCGACATCATCCGCTACCTCAAGATCGAAGGCGGTTGCAATGTCCAGTACGGCCTTGACACCAAGACGAACCAGTACTACGTCATCGAAGTCAATCCGCGTGTCAGCCGTTCCTCCGCGCTCGCATCGAAAGCCACCGGCTACCCGATCGCGAAAGTCGCAGCGAAGATCGCCCTCGGTCTGCACCTCGATGAGATCACCAATGCCATCACCGGCAATACGAAAGCCTGCTTCGAACCATCCATCGATTATGTTGTATGCAAATTCCCGCGCTGGCCATTCGAAAAATTCACCCTCGCGGATCGTGCCATCGGCACCCAGATGAAAGCGACCGGCGAAGTTATGGCGCTCGACCGCACGCTCGAAGGCTCGCTCCTGAAAGCTCTCCGCTCGCTGGAAGTCGGGGAAGGCTACCTGCACCTGAAGAAACTCGACGGACAGTCCCTCTATGATATCCGCTGTCTGCTCTCCCGCATCGACAACGAAAGGATCTTCGTCCTTGCCGAAGCCCTGCGCCGCGGCATCGAGCCGGAAGAGATCAACCGCATCACCAAGATCGACCTCTTCTTTATCTACAAGATCCAGAACATCATCAAGATGGAACGCCGCCTCATGAAGGAGGGCCTCACCGAAGAGACACTGAAAGCGGCGAAACGCATCCAGATGCCGGATGAAGCCATTGCACACTTCGCTGAAGTCACCCCGAAAGACGTCGAAAACTTCAAGAAGAAACTGGATTTCCATCCGGACTTCAAGATGGTCGATACCTGTGCGGCAGAATTTGAAGCGCACACCCCGTACTACTACTCCACCTACGGAGCAGAAGACGAAGTGAAGCCGCAGGGCAAGGGCTCTGTCGTCGTCTTCGGCTCCGGTCCGATCCGCATCGGTCAGGGCATTGAATTCGACTACTGCTCCGTCCATGCCTCCTGGGCACTGCGCAAGGCAGGGAAGAAATCCATCGTCATCAACAACAACCCGGAAACCGTTTCCACCGACTTCGATACCTCCGACTCTCTCTACTTCGAACCACTGACCGAGCAGGACGTCCTCGAAATCATTGATAAGGAAAAACCGGAAGGCGTCATCTGCCAGTTCGGCGGACAGACCGCCATCAACCTGGCGACCCCGATGGCCAAGCGTGGCATCCGCATCATCGGTTCTTCGAATGAATCCATCGATATGGCCGAAGACCGCGAACGCTTCGACACCCTGATGGGACAGCTCGGTATCGCGCGCCCGAAGGGCTGCCTCGTCGAGTCCGTCGAAGAAGCGATGGCAAAGACAGAAGAGCTGGAATACCCGCTCATCGTCCGCCCGAGCTACGTTCTTGGCGGCCGCGCGATGCAGATCGTTTACGATCAGGCAGAACTTCGCCAGTACCTGAAAGAAGCCGTTGTTGCATCCCATGAACATCCTGTTCTCATCGATCAGTACATGGTCGGCCATGAAGTCGAAGTCGATGCCATTTCCGATGGCAATGACGTCTGCATCCCCGGCATCATGGAACAGATCGAACGCTCCGGCGTCCACTCCGGCGACTCCATCGCTGTCTACCCGCCGCAGCACCTCTCGCAGGAGATCATCGAGACACTGACCGATTACACCAGAGAGATCGCCAAAGCCATGAACGTCAAGGGCCTTGTGAATATCCAGTTCATCGTGGTCAAAGATAAAGTCTATGTCATCGAAGTCAATCCGAGAGCCAGCCGTACCGTACCATTCATGAGCAAGATCACCGGCATCAATATGGTCGAATACGCGACCCGCATCGCGCTCGGCGAAAGCCTCAAGGATACCGGCCTTCCGCTCGGCCTCGTCCCGGATAAAGGCTATGTCGCGATCAAAGCACCGGTCTTCTCCTTCTCGAAGCTCGGCCTCGTAGAGATCAAACTGGGACCGGAAATGAAGTCCACCGGTGAAGTCATGGGCATCGGCCACACCTATCAGGAAGCCCTCTACAAGGCTGTCGTAGCCGCTCATCTCACCGTACCGGCAGGCGGCAATGTCCTCATCACCGTCTCCGACAGAGATAAGCCGGAAACTGCCGAACTCGCCAAAGGCTTCGTAGAGCTGGGCTACCACCTCATCTGCACCTCCGGCACCGGCGCTTATTTCGAAAAACTTGGAATCCCGGTCGAGATCATCAAGAAGATCCATGAAAAAGGCGAGAACTGTGAAAAGTACCTGAAGTCCGGCCGTGTCGACATGCTCGTGAATACCATTTCTTATGGCAGCCAGATCGAGCAGGAAGGCTATGACCTGCGCCGTATCGCTGTCGAGCTTGCGATCCCCTGCATCACCTCCCTCGATACCGCGAAGGAAGTCCTGCGCGTCATGGCAGCCTCTTCGAGCGAACCGCATGTCGAAGCCATTCAGGACTATGTGAAGGAGAATTGATATGGCAGGCTATGTAGAAAAAGGCCGCATCCTCACCCATGAGCTGGTCGGCCCCTCGATCTGGCGCATGCGCCTCGAGCTCCCGCTCATCGCAAAAGACGCAAAGCCCGGTCAGTTCATCCATGTGAAGGTGAATGATCCCACCTGCATCCTGCGCCGCCCGATCTCTATCGCCGGCACAGAACCGGGGAAGGGCATCCTTGAGATCATTTACCGCATCGTCGGCAAAGGCACCGAAGCCATGTCCCACCTGAAAGCAGGAGACGTGGTCGACTGCTTGGGGCCGCTGGGCACCGCCTTCGATATGGATAAAAATCATATCGTTGGCATCGGCGGCGGCGTCGGCATCGCGCCCATCCTCTTCATGGCAAGAAAAGCAAAGCCGGGGCAGATGACCGTCGTCATCGGCGGACGCAACAAGGAAGAAGTCTTCTGGAAAGACCTTTTCCCCAAGACTCTGAAAGAGCTCATCGTCACCACCGACGATGGCTCCTATGGGATCAAAGGATTCTCTGTCTCCGTCCTCCCCGAGCTCTTTAAGAATGGAAATGTCGATGAAGCCTGCGTCTGCGGCCCCGGCATCATGATGCGTATCACCGCGCAGATGGCGAAAGAAGCAAACGTCCCCTGCGAAGTCTCCATGGAGCGCCGCATGGGCTGCGGCATCGGCACCTGCCTCGGCTGTGTATGCGACAGAGCTGATGGCAAAGGTCACTACAAAGTCTGCGTGGATGGTCCCGTATTCAAAGCAGAGGAGGTCGTATTATGAGCTCTTTAGCTGTGAATTTCCTTGGCATCCCGATGGCAAGCCCGGTGATCGGTGCCTCCGGCACCGTCGGCTTCGGCCTTGAGCTGGCCAAGTTCATCGATATGAAGGAGATTGGTGCTATTTCCGGCAAGGGCCTTGCACCGACGCCATGGACTGGCAATAACGGTACCCGCATCGCAGAAACCACCTCCGGCATGCTGAACTGCATCGGTTTGGAAAATCCGGGCGCGCCGTACTTTCTTGAGCACTACCTTCCGGAAGTGAAGAAGCTCGGCTGCCCCTACATCGCAAACATGGTCGGCAGATCCGTCGAAGAATACGCCGAATGCGCGAAACTCCTCTCCGTCCCCGGCATCTCGGCGCTCGAAGTCAATATCTCCTGCCCGAATGTCAAGGTCGGCGGTGCAGCCTTTGGCACAGACCCTCAGCAGGCAGCGGCAGTCACCAAAGCGGTGAAGGATGCGACAGATCTTCCTGTCATCGTGAAGCTCTCTCCGAATGTGACTGACGTAGTCACCATCGCCAAAGCCGTCGAAGCGGCAGGCGCAGATGCCATCTCTCTCATCAATACCCTCCTTGGCATTGCTATCGATACCAGAACAAGAACCCCGATCCTCGGCAATGTCACCGGCGGCCTCTCCGGTCCGGCGATCAAGCCCGTGGCTCTTCGTATGGTCTGGCAGGTCGCGAAAGCCGTCAATATCCCCGTCTGCGGGCTGGGCGGCGTCATGACCGGCGAGGACGTCGTCGAATTCATGATGGCGGGTGCGAAGACCGTCCAGGTCGGCACGGCAAACCTCGCTGACCCGACCGCCATGGCACGCATCGTCCGTGAACTCGATGCATGGTGTGATAAGAATGGCGTCAAAGACGTCAATGAGATCGTCGGTACGCTAAAAGCGTGACCGACAGATGATCAAGAAAAGGGGCTGTGAAGAAATGAATCCTCATTTCTTCACAGCCCCTTTTT
>OIYO01001199.1_pt1 | contig 15498 bp, 14 predicted proteins | sample 1588191 | NCBI WGS metagenome assembly OIYO01 (sample SAMN03283275) | human gut metagenome | biome: human-associated habitat; material: feces | host: Homo sapiens | place: Peru | collected 2012 | reverse complement strand
ATATAAAGTTGTAAAAAAGCAGATCGATGTAGAAATCGTTGTCCCCTACCTTGATTCCATACTGCTCCCCGACAAAAGCAAATCCTCTGCCCAACTCAAGAAGGAGCTTTGAGACATTGCTCACCAATTCGTGCTCAATATCTGTTTCGACCATTTTCTCCCGCATATTTACAAAATCGAAAATATATGGGTCTTTCATGGTCTGAATCGCCAGTTCACTCTGTGTGTCGGGAAGAAGCTTTTCAAAGTTCTGGATTTTTTCACACTGCTGACGCTGATATAGTCCAGAATCAATCTGCATAGCCAGAACATTTCTTGACCATCCGTTCTCCACCGCCTTCTGTAGATACCAGACATACTGATCCTTACTCTCTGTCTTATCCATCAATGCCATATGATGGTACCAGGTTACGGACGCCAGATTGAACCTGTCAATATCGCTTTCGGCAAACTCCGCAGCAAATTTTTTCATATACTTGAGATTACGCACAGAGAAACCTGTCGTCTCAGGGAACCCGCTCTTGATGTCTCTGGCAAGATTATCAATGAACTTATTTCCCCATTCGCTTTTGGATATTATCAGTTCACCGATTTTATAATTTCTTTTGATCAATGCATAATTCACTCCTGCAACGGCGCTATACTGCGCTCTGCGGATAAACTCATACACAGATGTAAGAATATTCATATATTCACTATTGTCTATCAGCATCAACCATCCTCCTGCTTCTTGTAATTGTGCAAGCGCGCTTGCACAAATTCAACTGTCTCTTGTAATGGTATTGGCTTTTTCTTCAAAACGATACACATCTCTCAAAGCCGACACTCCTGAAGCTCAAGCGACACCCCTAATCGGGCAATCGTTAAATTGTGTCAAATTTTGCGTCTTGTTTTCTATCAAGATCTTATCTTTGATACAATGCCAATATGTGCTCGTAGCCCGGAAACTGCGCTGTTTCTGGGCTTTTCTGCGTTTCAGGGCACAGAGTGGGAACTCACTTCCGGCCCTGTATTCGTATGCTGCTGCGGTTGCTGTTGCCAAAAAACGACACTCCCCCCCAATCTGCAATTGAAGATTACGGGCTGTTTTGCAGCACCTGTCCGGCCTCAGGGAAGCATCGTTCCGGACGTCAGGGATGCGGCATTCCGGTAGCAGGAATGCACTAATCTTTCTTTCCTTATAATGAATTCAAGCATCAATTCCGATGCAAATTCATTATAAGGAGGTCGCATATGACCAAATATCGTGAGATCCTGAGGCTAACAGCCTTAGGACTATCGCTGCGAAACATCCAGAGAAGCCTTCATGTTTCACAACGGACAATTATGAAGGTTCAGCACAGGGCCAAAGAACTGTCTCTATCCTGGCCGTTGGATGGATCTCTCACTGATGCTGAGCTGGAACGGCAGATGTTCGCAAAGGATTCATCGCCAAAATCAACCAAACGGATGCCGGATTATGATTACATCCGGAAAGAATTGCTCCGGAATGGCGTCAACCGGAAGCTTCTCTGGACAGAATACCTCGAGGAATGTCGTCAGAATGGCGACGATGCCCTCATGTATTCCCAGTTCTGCTATTACATCCAGCAGAATGAGCAGAAGCGCCGCGCCACCATGCATATTCCGAGAAAACCGGGGCAGCAGATCGAGGTAGATTGGGCTGGAGACCCGGCGGAAATCATCGATCCGGATACTGGTGAGGTCACCAGAGCCTGGATTTTTGTCGGTGTCATGACTTATAGCCAGTATGCCTTCGTCGAAGCCTTTATCAATGAACAACAACGGGCATGGATCGCCGCCCATATCCATATGTATGAATTCTTTGGAGGCGTTACCCCAATACTGGTGCCAGACAATGCTCCCACTGCAACAAACCGGAAACAGAGTGACAAGTATGAGCCGGTTCTGATTCAATCCTATGAGGAACTGGCCCGGCATTACAACACTGCCATTATCCCGGCACGGGTACGCACGCCGAAAGATAAGCCCAACGCTGAGGGAACTGTCAGACATGTTTCTACGTGGATTACCGCCGCCCTGAGAAATGAGCAGTTTTTTTCTCTGGCGGAGTTGAACCAGGCAATCAAAAGAAGGCTCAGGAAATACAACGAAGCACCGTTCCAGAAAAAAGAAGGCAGCCGGCAGACGCTGTTCCTCGAAGATGAGAAACCGTTGCTGCTGCCTCTGCCTGCCACCCGCTTTGAATCGGCTGAACATCGTACCGCCACAGTACAGTTCAACTATCACATCGCAGTAGATCGGATGTACTACTCGGTGCCTTATCAGTATATCAAAGATAAGGTCGATGTGCGGATGACGGATACCACCATTGAAGTTTTCAAGAACCACAGGAGGATTGCTTCCCACAAACGTCTGTACGGGCGTCCCGGGCAGTACGCCACCGTATTGGAACATATGCCGCCGGATCACCAGAAATATCTGAAATGGAACGGCGACCGCTTCCGCAAATGGGCAGAAAACATCGGAATTAACACTTATAAAGTCGTAGACAGCATCCTTACCTCCGGCCGGGTGGAACAACAGTCTTACAGGGCCTGCATGGGGCTTCTGAAGCTCGCGGAGAGAAAGAGAGTCCGCAGAAGCTTGAAAGCGCCTGTGCCAGGGCCCTGCAGTACTCGAATTCACCCAGCTATAAAAGCATCAGGAACATCATGGCTGCTGATGTTCCTGACTCTAAGCAAAAGCCTGAACAGACACAACCGAAGGACAGCGCAAAGCCTGGCATCACCCGTGGTGCTCGTTATTACGGAGGAAAAAGATCATGACTAACCAGAGCACGATTGACAAGCTTATCGAGATGCACATGACACCGATGGCTGACTCATTCCGAATTCAAATGCAGGATCTTTCTATGAAGGATGTTGCCTTCGAGGACCGCTTCGGAATGATCGTGGATGCCGAGTACACAGCCCGGAAGAACAACGCTCTGAAGAGATTGATTCAGAAAGCTGAACTTGAACAGCCAGATGCGTCTATTGCCGCTGTTGATTTCGGACATGGCCGCAAGATCAACCGAACATTGATTGAACGACTGGCGACCTGTGAGTACATCACTGAATATCGAAACATCTTCATCACTGGTGCAACAGGAAGCGGCAAGACTTATCTGGCCTGTGCATTCGGAATGGAAGCATGCAAACACTATTACTCTGTCAAGTATGTACGGTTCCCGGATCTCCTTATTGACCTGCAGGAAGCCAGGGATAACGGTCGTTTCAAAGACGTACTGAAGAAATACACTAACCCTGTGCTGCTGATCCTGGATGAATGGCTGCTTATCCCCCTTTCAGAGAAGGACTCGGCCAACCTGCTTGAACTCATCCATAAGCGCCGTAAACATTCTTCCACGATCTTCTGTTCCCAGTACTGGGAAGAAGACTGGTACGAAAACATGGGTGGAAAGGATAATCCTCTCACAGACGCTATCATGGATCGAATTGCTTTTGATTCCTATAAGATTCCGATCAAGAGCATTGATCCTGAGAAAGACATTTCAATGCGAGAAGTCTATGGACTGGATCCATCTCTAGCTCAGTAGCAGTTAAGGTGAATCGTCTGAATGTAGTTCTAAGGCGGCTTCGCCGCATATATGCTGCCGGAGTGCATCCCTCAGACCGGACAGGTGCTTCCCAACTATCCGGACAGGCGCCTCCGGCGCATCAGAATAATCAAAATACGACATAAGAGGAAGATACAATGTAGGTGTTCTCAGTGTCGTTATGCGCCAGAGTGATTTTTTCGCCATTTCTTGATGTCACGGTAACATATGCAAAGTAATCAGGTTTCACTAAAATATATGGTTTGAGTGAAACCCCTGACATATCCGCTTTTGTTTCTATAAATACCTTTTGGATAGAAATTCCCTTAACTGAATCAAGTGTATACATGTTGTCAGAATTTCTCTCATCTCTTAACTGAATAAGTTCTCCAAGTTTATATTTACTCAATCCCATAACCAATCCCCCTAAATGCGTCTTCAAGCATTGTCTGAGACTGTTTTTCTCGTCTCATCACATCTTGCATTTCAGTCTGAATTCGAGTCATCTCTGTGGGATAATCAATGTCCAAATCATGATCTATAAATCTGATATATTTACTTGGCGCAAGAGAATAGTCCTCGGCCTTAATATCATCAAGTGACACAGATTGACAATATTCAGGAACGTCAGAGTATTTGTTTCTATCCTCACCCTGCCAATTGCTATAAAGCTCTTTAACTTTAGAAATCTGCTCATCAGTTAAAACTGTTTTCTTTTTCTTTTTACCTTTATCGATGACAATTTCCTCTATGTTTTCATTCCATGTACGGAGATCCACAAACAGAACTTCATTCCTGCGGTCACGCAATTGTCTGCCATGCCATTCTCCAGCCTTCTTGTTCATATTGACAATCCAGAGCGTTACGGAAATATCTGTCGTGTAGAACATATCGCGAGGAAGAACGATAATTGCTTCCACCTTGTCATTCTCAATTAAACGCTTACGGTTCTCGTACTCATCAGGATCATTCAATGCCCCATTTGCAAGCAAGAACCCGGCAATGCCGTGAGACACATCCAATTTAGAAATCATATGAAGTATCCAAGCATAGTTTGCATTTGCAACACGAGGAACTACATAGCCATGCCAGCGATAATCATCCGTCAGCTCATCCTCAGCTCTCCAGCCTTTAAGATTGAATGGAGGATTGGCCATAACAAAATCAACCTTCTTGTCCTTATGAAGGTCTTCCGTAAAAGTTGAAGCATTCTTCTCTCCAAGGTTATGAGCGATACCACGGATAGCAAGATTCATCTTGCAGAGACGCCATGTGTCCGGATTGCTCTCCTGACCGATAATAGACACTTTCTTTCTGCTACCATGATGCCTATCGACAAATTTCAGAGACTGCACAAACATGCCTCCAGAGCCACAACATGGATCGTACACTGTCCCGCTGTACGGCTCAATCATTTCCGCAATTAGTTTTACAACACAGGCTGGCGTGTAGAATTCACCGTCTTCCTTTGTACCGGATGCAGCATAAACCTGAAGGAAGTATTCATAGACACGACCGATTAAATCTTCCTCTTGGAATCGCTTCTCGTCGATTTTGTTTACCTCATCAATCAGACTCTTCAGCTTGGATTTATCAGCGCCAAGCGTAGCGTACAAATTCTTAGAGACTGCACCTTTTAAGGCAGGATTACTTTCTTCTATATCTGCCATTGCCTGATCGATGATGACTGCTATATCATCAGAAGATGCGTGCTTTACAATATATGACCAACGGGCAGTCTCTTTCAGGTAAAATACATTTTCAGCATTGTAAGAGGATACCTTGTTCTGCAGAATCTCAACAAGCTTTGGATCGTCATCCTTGTGCTCCTCCGCAATCTGAGCACGACGCTTTTCAAATTTATCTCCTGCAAATTTAAGGAATACAAGTCCAATAACCGCATTCCTATTTTTTTCCGTACTTCCAACCCCACGTAGTGCCACGCGGCAATTCCATAAAACTGTTTCAAGAGAAACCTGTGTGACTTTACCATCACCACATCTCTCGGCAGTTCTTGATACATCAATAGCAACATTTCCTCCACCGATAACTACGGTATCTCCATCTAATTTATAATTCTCATCATCCGTTGTTATATGAAGGAATTCAACACCAGTCATAACGCCCTTAGAATCTTCACCAGGAACTCCTGTTTTTCTTCCGCCCTGACATCCGATTCCAATATAAAATGCTTTATAACCCTGTTCTCTTAACTGTTTAATTGTAACATCCCTGCCAACTTCAACATTGCATCTGATTTCAACACCCATCTCGCGAAGGACATCAATCTCTGCTGCAACAATATCTTTCTCGAGAACAAATGAAGGAATACCATATACAACCATTCCACCCGGCTTATCATTCTTCTCGAAAATAGTTGGCTTATAGCCTTTCTCAGCAAGATAGAATGCACATGAAATACCAGCAGGACCGCCACCGATAATTGCAACCTTCTCCTCAAAATACCCCTTAGTAGCTGGAACTACTTTAGGTGGAATATAACGTGTTGCTGAATCTAAATCCTTCTTGGCAATAAATTTCTTAACTTCATCGATTGCTATTGCTTCATCAATCTTTCCTCTTGTACATGCGTCTTCACAACGCTTATTACAGACATAACCACATATAGCAGGAAGCGGATTGTTCTTCTTGATAAGTGCAAGTGCGTCTGTATATCTTCCCTGTGCTGCAAGCTTTAAGTAACCCTGAACAGCTATATGAGCCGGACATGCTGTCTTACATGGTGCAGTACCAGTCTCATGTGTGTTAATTCTGTTCACATCTCTGTAATCTTCTGTCCAGTCAGCACTTGTCCACTTCTTATCTGAAGGAAGTGGCTTAACAGGATATTTAACCTCTGTACCGTCTTTCTTACATAACTTCTGGCCAAGTGTAACAGCTCCGGCAGGACAGTACTCAACGCATCTTCCACATGCAACACAATTAGCCTTGTCAACATGTGCAACATATGCTGATCTTGACATATTAGGTGTGTTGAAAAGCTGTGACGTTCTAAGCGCATAACAGACATTGACATTACAGTTACATATAGCAAATATCTTGTCTTCACCATCGATATTAGTAATCTGATGTACGAATCCGTTGTCTTCTGCTTTCTGTAATATCTCTAATGCTTCTTCCTTAGTTATGTATCTTCCACCTTTATTAGTCTCAACAACATAATCTGCCATATCGCCAACCGCTATACACCAGTCAGCAGGATCATCTGCACAGCCCTCGTCAAATGTTTTTCTTGACTTACGGCATGAACATGGGCTGGCAGCATATCTGCCATTATATTTGTCAAGCCAGTGAGATATATGCTCAATGGAAACAGAATTATTCTCCATTGAAATAGCTTTCTCAACAGGTATAACATGCATACCTATTCCTGCTCCTCCTGGTGGCACCATCGGAGTTACCTTCTCAAGTGGGAGACGGCTCATTCTCTCGAAGAATCTTCCAAGCTCAGGATTCTTCTCAAGCATATCAGAATTCATATTGGAGAACTCCGCACTTCCCGGAACGAACATAGGAAGCACATACTGCTTCTCATGCTGCGGATTCTCCCAGTTATACTCTACAACACCATTAACAGACATCTTCTGTAGGATATCCTCAAGATAAGCTTCATCCTTACCTGTAAGCTTAACCATATCCTTTAAAGTTCTCGGCTTTCTTACGCCCATCTTAAGGGCAATCTCTGCCATCTCATCTGTACACATTGCCGCAAGGCCCCAATATTCAGGGTCATCAGCAGTAAGCTTTTCAAGCCCAAGCTTAATAGGAATTCTGTCAGTAATCATCTTTCCAAGCTTAAGAATCGGTTCTCTTACAGGAAGCTCAGGATGCGGATTCTTAAATTCAACATTCTTAGTGTTCTCTGCCATAAATCATCCTCCGTTATTCTTTCCTCTGGCAAATGCCGGATTCTTTATTAACTGCACGATAAGCGGAATAACCATCAGAACCCATACTATAGGCTCTGAAACAATAACACCCCAGTATCCCATAAATGGAACAAGTGTAAATGTTATAACAACCTTTCCTGCAAGCTCAATCCCACTTGATATGATAGGAGTAAGCCTGTCGCCTATTCCCTGCAGTGAATTTCTTATGATAGTTATCATCGCTGTCACAAAATAAAGCAGCGAATCCACTCTTAAATATAGCGTTGCTGTATCTATTACTTTTCTATTATCCGAACTTATAAGCATTTTAACAAATGAAGGAACTACCGTATAAGATGTGATTACACATAACACACACCATACCCATCCCATAAGAATAGATGTTAATATGCCCCTTCTTATTCTTTCATACTTTCCTGCTCCAAGATTCTGTCCGCAGAAGGTTGCCATAGTAGTTCCAAGCACACCGAACATCATCATAAACAGTTCTGAAATTCTTCTTGCCGTTGTATGGGCAAGTATTATATCCTGTCCAAACGAATTGATTGCACTCTGCAATGTAACAGAACCTATTGATACAAGACTGCTCATAAATCCCATAGAACATCCTGTAGACATAAGTTTTCCACACAGACTGGCATCAGTCTTAAAATCTTTCTTTTCAATCCAAAGTATATCGTATCTTTTAAGTGAATATATAAGACACGCGATAAGTGCTATGAGCTGTGAAAGCACTGTTGCCACTGCAGCACCTCTTACTCCCATTGGAATAACCTTAAGAAAAAATAAGTCTCCGCCAATGTTAAGCACTACTGATATTCCTAAAAATATAAGCGGAGTGAATGAATCTCCTATCGACCTTAACAGAGCCGCACAGACATTGTATAGCATAAGCACCGTCATGCCTGCAAATATTATAAATATATAGTCATAAGCTTCTTTTAGTAAATCCTGTGGAGTATTCAGGACTTTTAGAAGAGGTCGTAAAAATATCAGCACAACCACTGTAAGACCTGCTGATATCATAATTCCGTATTTGAACGAACCTGCTACTGTTCTCTTAAAATTAGCAGTATCACCTGCCCCAAAAAACTGTGCCGCAATAACAGCAAATCCATTAGTCAGTCCCTGTAAAAAGCCTATAACAAGGGTGTTCACTGAGTTAGTAGAACCTACAGCCGCCAGTGAACTTTCTCCTAAAACATAGCCTATAATCTTAGTATCCACAAGATTATAAGTCATCTGAAGCAGCGAACCTATAAACACCGGTAATGCAAACCAGAATATAAGTTTCGTTATACTTCCCTTAGTTAAATCTTTCATACAAATATTCCTATATAATTCTTAATTCAGTCCAGTTAATCTACCGATAAATATGCATCCATCTCTTCAGCAACTTCATCAAAAGTCTGATTATAGACAGCTGCAAATTCACCATACAGAAGCTTTCTTGCTGCAAGCAGCATCCTGCTGTCTGCTGATTTCATTTTTCTTAAGTCCTTAGCTCTTTCATTCTTAGTGACATATAATGCACGAATCATATGCATAAGCTTTAGAGCATCCTGAGATTTCATATATTCGTCATACTGCATAGGTGTAACTTTCTCTGAAAACTCTGAGTCCTTCTTACAATTTCTGGCTCTTTCCTTTAACTTGTCACATTCCTTAACAGTCATAATGCTTCTTATCATAACCTTGTTGCTGTCAACGGGTGAATATATAATTCCCTTGCTGTCAAACACCGGCTGCAGAAAATAATAATCACCTGATATGCCCTTAATAGGTGGTGTATCAATCTGTTCAACCTCGCACACTCCAACAACTCCGTATACTACCTTATCACCAATCTCAAACATGCTCTTCGTACTTCCTTCCAATTCTTCGTTAAATCCGTATCAATTATTAATATTATATTACATTTCTAAAATTTTTTCAAAGTATATTTTTGCTGGAAATTAGAAACAAAATCCGTCTGTCATATGACATAATAAATAAAAAACGCCGTTTCAATGAATCACTCATCAAAACGACGTTCTAAAATCAATGTGGTTATTAATTAGAATAAATCTACTCTTCCTGCAACCTTTCCATCAGCAACATAATAGCATGCTCCATCCTGTGGCTTTATGTATAACTTAATATCTTTAGCTGCTACCTTCTGTGCCTTAAGATCAGCTTCAACTCTCTTTAAAACAGCATCCATATCTGTCTGCTCATCGTTGTACTGAATAAATGTCTCAGTCTTAACTTCTTTCTTGGCAACAGCCTTCTTAGCTGCAGTCTTAACTGCTGTCTTCTTTGCTGCCACCTTCTTTGTTGTAGCTTTAGCTGCTTCCTTAACAGTCTCTTTAGCATCTTCAACTTTAGCTTCAACCTTAGCCTCAGCCTTAACCGCTGCTGTCTCAACAGCCTTCTTGGCTGTCTCTGTCTTAGCTGCTGCTTTCTTAGCTGCTGTCTTAGTAGTTTTCTTAACAGCTGTCTTAGCTTCTGCAGGCTTTACCTCTGCTGTCTTTACAGCATCACCAAATACGATGTTTTCCTTCTTCTCAATGTTTGCCATGTTTCCATCCTCCTTAATAAAAATACTATTCCCCAATAAGAAACTTCTTGATTGTTTCTACAGCTTTATCTGCGTCATTGCCTTCAGCTGAAATAGTAACAGACATTCCGTCCCTTAATCCAAATGCCATAATCCCCATTAAACTTTTAGCATTAATATTCTTGCCTTCTGATGAAATATCAATATGGCTTTCGAACTGACATGCTGTCTGTACAAGCTCAGCAATTGGATTCTTATGTACTTTATCAATGTTAGCAACGTTGATTGTCTCAGTCATTACAAATTACACCTTACTTTCGTTAAATTTCAGTTACTTTTGTAAATATACTCTAATAGTAAATATAAGTCAACATCTGCATTTAGATTTTATTTAATATTCCTTTATTATCAGACCGTCAGATTAATACTTTTGTCTGCATAACCATCGTTATATAATTCCATCATCTGCTCATCAAAGATATCGGAAGGTTCATAATCACACAGTAAAAGAACAAGCTTTTTTATCTGCTCATTATTCGAAGACAGCTTTTTATACTGTGGTTCTATTTTGTTTTTTAGTTCCACAAGATTAGTAACATTTTCCTCCTTAGGAATTGCCAGTGCCCCTGACACAACTCCAAGGGCATAGGCACATTCATAATTACCAGTCATCTTCGCATTAGAAAATTCACATTTGCGCGCAAGCGCCTGCTTAGCTAATATCGGTACCATTAGGCATTAAGCTCCTTCTTAAATGTTGCAACATAATCTGTGGCAGCTTCCTCTGAATAATTATTAGCTTCAAGAAGCTTGATAAAATGTGAACCAACGATTGCACCATCAATAATATCTTCAAGTGGGGCAACATCTGCTGCTGTTCTTATTCCGAATCCCATCATAACAGGAATCTTAGATTCTTTCTTAACTTCTGTAAGGTATTCTCTTATCTGCGAATGGAAGTTAGCCCCCTTACCTGTAACACCCATCTGTGAAACGCAGTATACGAAACCTCTTGCATCTTCTAAAAGCATTGGAATCCTGCCCTTAGATACCGGAGATACAAGCTGGATAAGAATTGGCGAATTCTCGTTCTTTGCAAGAACTCCCTTAATCTCGCCCTGCTCCTCAAATGGAAGGTCAGGTATGATAAGTCCGTCTACACCATTTTCTATACATTTATTCACGAAGTTCTCAACTCCATAATGATATACGGTATTGTAGTAAAGCATGAATACAACAGGGCTGTTAAGACCAGCTTTTCTTACCTCACCCATCATTGTAAATGTACCTTCAAGTGAAGCACCATTCTGGATAGCCTTGTATGAAGCATCCTGAATCACAGGACCATCTGCAATAGGATCTGAGAATGGAACACCAATTTCCATAATATCAATCCCTGCCTTCTCCTGTGCAAACATAAGCTTCTTAGTTGTATCGTAATCCGGAAGTCCTGCTGTTGTATATGTAATAAATGCTTTCTTTCCCTCTTCTTTAAGTGCTGCAAGTCTTTCTTCTATTCTATTCATTACTTGTTAGTCTCCTCTCCGTTAAGATATTTCTGAACTGTATTAACATCCTTATCACCACGGCCTGAAAGACACATGATAATTGTCTTCCCATTATATTCACCCTGTGCCATCTTGAACACATGTGCAAGTGCATGTGCACTTTCAATTGCCGGGATAATTCCTTCCATTCTGCAAAGTTCCATAAGTGCATCCATACATTCCTTATCTGTTACTGAAACATATTTTGCTCTTCCAGAATCTCTTAAGTAAGCATGTTCTGGTCCTACTCCCGGATAATCAAGTCCTGCTGAGATTGAATGTGCAAGCTGGATATTACCGATTTCATCCTGTAAAAGATATGTCTTCATTCCGTGAAGTACACCAACCTGTCCAAGTGCCATTGCTGATGCATGCTTTCCTGTCTCAATACCAAGTCCTCCTGCCTCAACACCAATAAGGTCTACATCTTTATCATTGATGAAATCTGCAAACATTCCGATTGAATTAGAGCCACCACCGACACAGGCAACAACTGCATCAGGAAGCTTTCCTGTCTTTTCAAGAATCTGCTTTCTTGCCTCAGTGCTGATAATTCTCTGGAACTCTTTAACCATCTTAGGATAAGGATGTGGTCCTACAGCAGAACCAATAATGTAAAATGTATCCTCTGCCCTTTCAGCCCATGTTCTGATAGCCTCGTTAGTTGCATCCTTTAATGTTGCGCTTCCTGTTGTTACAGGCTGAACCTTTGCTCCAAGCATTTCCATTCTGAATACATTAAGCTTCTGTCTTTCAATATCCTCAGCACCCATGAAAACTGTACACTCCATATTGAAAAGTGCTGCACCTGTAGCTGTTGCAACACCGTGCTGTCCTGCACCTGTCTCTGCAATAACCTTAGTCTTACCCATTCTCTTGGCAAGAAGAATCTGTCCGATAACATTATTAATCTTATGGGCACCTGTATGATTAAGATCTTCTCTCTTAAGATATATTTCAGCACCATATTTTTCGCTTATTCTTTCAGCATAGTAAAGAGGTGTTTCCCTTCCAACATACTCTTTAAGATAGTACATATAATCTTTAATAAACTGTGGATCATTAATTGCCTCATCAAATGCTTTCTCAAGTTCTGCCAGTGTATTCATAAGTGCTTCTGATACATACTGTCCACCGAACTGTCCATAATATTTGCTTTCTGCCATTTTTTCTTTACCTCTTTTTCTTAATATTTTGCGTTCTGAATAAATGTTTTTACCTTATTCTCATCTTTTCCTTTAACAGATATATCATCATACTCAACACCTGAACTTATATCCACAACATCCGGCCTGACAGCCTCTATTGCAGTTCTGACATTATCAGGTGTAAGCCCTCCTGCAAGGAATAACTTTTTATTACCACAATCCACTTTTTTCAGACTGTTCCAGTCAAATGTTTTACCACTTCCCGGAACTCCTGCATCAAAAAGCAGACCTTTAACTTTATATAAGCTTCGCCATCGCTTAGTCTCCAGATATATATCTTCCTCATACTGATTATTTATATTAACAGCCCTTATAATATCAATATTGCATCTGTCATACACATCATCACTTAATTCACCATGAATCTGTATATAATCAAATCCTGCATTCTGAATTGCTTCCAGCTGTGATACATCAGGCGATACAACAACTGCAACCATTTTAATGTCCGATTTTTTCAATTGTGCAACAAGCATTTCTGCCAGAGTAATGTCAATATTGCGTCTGCTTTTTGGATAATATAGTACCATCCCTGCATAATCTGCACCATATTTTTCTATAATGTGTACATCATCCATACTTGTAAGTCCGCATATCTTAACCTGTACTAAAGAATCATTTTCTTTCAGCATTATATACCTCTTTAAACTCTGATATTAATTCTTCCGGCTCCGGTGCTTCCATAAGCACTGTTCCTATAAGAAGTGCATCTGCTCCACTCTTTGCCAGCACCTTAATATCGTCTGTATCCGCAACTCCACTTTCTGATACAAGCAGTTTTCCAGCTTTTCTCATCTCTGGTGTAACCATATCTGCAAGCTTTTTCGTAGTATTAAGGTCAACCTCAAATGTCTTAAGATTACGGTTGTTAATTCCTATAATCTTCACATCAAGATTCAGCATTCTCTGCATTTCATCTTCGTTATGAACCTCACATAAAACATCAAGTCCAAGACTGTAAGCAAGGTCATATAACTTCTTAAACTGTTCATCATCAAGAATAGCTGCTATAAGAAGAATTGCATCAGCTCCTATAACCTTTGCTTCATACACCTGATATGGATCAATTATGAAGTCTTTTCTGATAATCGGAAGGTCTGTCATCTTTCTTATCTGCTTAAGATATTCTGTACTTCCTTTAAAATGGTCTTCCTCTGTAAGGCATGAAATAGCATCTGCGCTTTCTCCATACTGTTTTATTCTTTCTTCCAGAGTAATCTTATTGTTCATATTACCATGACTTGGTGATGCTTTCTTGAACTCACTTATAATTGAAAGCCCGTCCTTTGCAAGTGCATCATAGAAGCTGTGTGACACTCTCTGGTTCTCAATTGCAAGTCTTGTCATCTCTTCTTCGCTGATTCTTTTCTTATGTTCTGGAAGTCTTTTTAACTTATCCTCTACAATAACATCTAATATCATTAAATCACCCCATTAACGAAATTCTCAATCATTCTCTTGCCATGCTCTGTATATATTGACTCCGGATGGAACTGCAATCCAACCACCGGATAATCTTTATGTCTTACCGCCATAATCTCTCCATCATCAGTCTTTGCAATAACCTTTAAGCAGTCTGGCATAGTCTCTTCAATTATAGCGAGTGAGTGATATCTTGCGACCTTTACAGGTGAATCAAGTCCGGTAAATATTCCTGTTCCATCATGGTATATTTCAGACTGTTTACCATGCATGATACATTTTGCATAAGAAACAGTTGCACCAAATGCTTCACCTATGCACTGATGTCCTAAGCATATACCAAGTATTGGCTTCTTTCCTGTAAAATGCTTTATTACATCAACACATATTCCAGCCTCTTTAGGGCTCTTAGGACCAGGAGATACAACTATTGATTCAGGATTAAGCTCCTCTATCTCCTCAATTGTTATCTTATCGTTTCTTACAACCTTGATATCACTGTTAAATATTCCAATAAACTGATACAGGTTATATGTAAATGAGTCATAATTATCAATCAGCAGAATCATAAATGTTCCTCCTTAACAAGTGTCTTGGCAAGTGCCATTACTTTATTGCAGCACTCCTGATATTCCATCTCAGGCTTTGAATCAGCAACAATTCCTGCACCTGCCTGAAGATATACCTTATCGCCCTTCTTAATCATAGTTCTGATTGTAATGCAGAAGTTCATATTACCGCCAAAATCAAGGTATCCTGTAGCTCCTCCATACAGACCTCTTCTTACTGTCTCAAGCTCATCTATAATTTCCATTGCTCTTATCTTAGGTGCGCCGCTTAATGTGCCCGCTGGAAGAAATGATGATACGAGGTCAAGTGGATGATATTCTCCATTCTTTCTTCCCTCAACAAGTGAAACAATATGCATAACATGTGAATATCTCTGGATATTCATGAACTGGTCAACCTTGACTGTTCCTATCTCACTTATCTTACCCATATCGTTACGTGCAAGGTCAACTAACATTACATGCTCTGCTCTCTCCTTCTCATCTGCAAGAAGTTCTTCCTCTAAAGCAATATCCTGTTCCTTTGTTGCTCCTCTTTTTCTTGTACCCGCTATAGGACATGTATATACTTTATTGTCTGACTGCTTTACAATCATTTCCGGTGAACTTCCGATTATCTCAAAATCGCCGAAATTAAAATAATACATATATGGTGAAGGATTAAGTTTTCTTAATTTCTCATAGAGATTAAAACCGCTCTGTCCCGTCTTTATTGTCAATCTCTGCGAAAGAACTGTCTG
>OIYO01001198.1_pt1 | contig 15500 bp, 15 predicted proteins | sample 1588191 | NCBI WGS metagenome assembly OIYO01 (sample SAMN03283275) | human gut metagenome | biome: human-associated habitat; material: feces | host: Homo sapiens | place: Peru | collected 2012 | reverse complement strand
AATATGTTAAATATAGGTTGTCATTTATCTGCCTCAAAAGGTTTTAAAAACATGGGAGAAGAATCATTAAAAATAAAGGCTAATACTTTTCAGTTTTTTACCAGAAATCCAAGAGGCGGAAAAGCAAAGGAAATTAAACAAGATGATGTAGATAGTTTATTAAAAATAATGAAGGATAATAATTTTGCACCAATTTTAGCTCATGCACCATATACGCTAAACTTATGCTCAGGAGATGAAAAAATAAGAGAATTTGCTAAAAACACAATGGCAGATGATTTAAAAAGAATGGAATATGTACCTGGAAATATGTATAATTTTCATCCAGGTAGCCATGTTGGACAAGGCGTAGAAGTTGGAATTGAATTTATTGCAGAAGCTTTAAACGAAGTTCTAAGTAAAGAACAAACAACAACAGTATTACTTGAAACAATGGCAGGAAAAGGAAGCGAAATTGGAAGAAACTTTGAAGAACTAAAACAAATAATAGACAAAGTAACTGTAAAAGAAAAACTAGGGGTTTGCCTAGATACATGCCATGTTAATGATGCAGGATATGATATTATAAATAATTTGGATGGTGTATTAAAAGAATTTGATGAAATTATAGGATTAGATAGACTAAAGGCAATTCATATTAATGATAGTATGAATCCAATTGGAAGCCATAAAGATAGACATCAAAAAATTGGCAAAGGAACTATTGGACTAGATGCTTTAGGAAGAATTATTAATCATCCAAAACTAAGAAAATTACCATTTTACTTAGAAACTCCACAAGAAGATATTATGGGATATGCAAAAGAAATAGAATTATTAAGAAATTTATATATTAACTAATAACGCAAATTATATAAAGGCACCTTTTAATAGCTTTTTAATAAAATAAAAGCATGGAGGTGCTTTTAAAATGCAAGTAAAAGAGTATGATAAAGCAAAAGCAATAGAATATGCTAAAAAGTGGGCATATTCAAGAAACACTAAGTTTTATGATTATGAAAATTTGGGTGGAGATTGTACAAATTTTATATCACAATGTATTTACGCAGGTACAAATACCATGAATTATAGAAATATAAATGGTTGGTATTACAATAATGCAAATGCAAAATCACCATCGTGGACTGGCGTGGAATTTTTATATAAATTCTTAACTACAAATAAGACCGTAGGCCCATTTGGAAATGAAGTTAATAGAATTGAAATTGACAATGGAGATATAGTACAATTATCTTTTGATGGAATAAAATTTGCGCATTCTTTATTTATAGTTAATCGTATAAATGATAAAATTTTTGTTGCAACACATACATTCGATGCTTTTAATAGAGACTTAGACACATATCATTATTCAAAACTAAGATATATAAAAATAAAAGGTTATAGAGATTGGTAAAAAAATTATTAAATATATAAAACTTAATAATACAAGTAAATACTTTTAAATTTTTATTGACAAACCAGTTATTAATAGTATAATAAGAATAATTGAATTTGATTATGTTTTAAAAAGAAACCAGTAGTAAGTCTATAGTTATAAAAGAGAAATAGTGGAAGGTGCAAACTATTAGGTGTAGATTTATGAATTACAATTCTTATATAGTAATTAACGTTAGCAACGAACAGCTAAATTTTGAGGCAATACTGCTGAAAAGAGTATTGTGAATAAAGGTGGTACCACGAGTTAAATCGTCCTTTAACAGGGATTATTTAGCTCTTTTTTTATAAAAATAGATAGGGGGAAAATATATGACATTATTTGAAGATTTAAAATGGAGAGGATTAATTAAAGACATTTCAAGTCCAGAATTAGAAAAAAAGCTAAATGAAGGTGGTATGAGCTTTTATATTGGTACAGATCCAACTGCAGATAGTTTACATGTAGGACATTTATCAAGTTTCTTAATATCTAAAAGATTAAAAGATGCAGGACATCATCCAATATTATTAGTTGGTGGTGCTACAGGAATGATTGGAGATCCAAGACCAACATCTGAAAGAGCTATGATATCAAAAGAAGAGGTCCAGAAAAATTTTGAAGCATTAAAAAAACAAGTAGAAGGTATTTTTGGCTTTGAAGTTGTAAATAATTATGATTGGATAAAAGATATTAATATAATAGAGTTCTTAAGAGATTATGGTAAATTTTTTAATATAAATTATATGTTAGATAAAGATATAATAAGAAGAAGATTAGAAACTGGAATTACATTTGCAGAGTTTACATATATGATATTACAAGCACTAGACTTTAAATATTTACATGAAAATAAAGGTGTAAACCTTCAATGTGCAGGTTCAGATCAATGGGGAAATATAACTGCTGGAATAGATTTAATAAGAAAAACTACAGGAGACGAAGTATATGCATTTACAATGCCACTTGTAACAGATTCACAAGGCAAAAAGTTTGGCAAAAGTGAAGGAAACGCCTTATGGCTTGATAAAAATAAAACTTCTAGTTATAAACTATACCAATTCTTTATCAATGTTGAAGATTCTATGGTAATTGATTATTTGAAGATTTATACATTCCTATCAAAAGAAGAAATTGAAGAATTAGATAGAAAAAATAAAGAGCATCCAGAGTTAAGAGAAGCACATAAAACACTTGCAAAAGAAATAATAACTTTTCTTCATGGAAGAGAAGAGTACGAAAAGGCTGTAAAACTTGCAGAAAACCTATTTCAAAATAAGTTTAAAAATATGTCAAAAGAAGATATTATTGAGCTATTTGGTGGAGAAGATATAAAAACAGTAAAAAGTAATGCAAATATTGTTGATTTTATTACTGATATGGGTGTTGTAAAAAGTAAAAGAGAAGCAAGAGAATTTATTTCTAATGGTGCAATTTCAGTTAATGGAGATAAAATTGAAAACCAGGATATACAAATTACAGATGATATGTTTATTGATAATACTTATATTGTAGTTAAACGAGGAAAGAAGAATTATTATATAGGGAAAAGAGGGTAATTATAAAATGAAAGGTAAAATAGCTGTATTAATTCCATGCTATAATGAAAGTAAAACCATTGAAAAGGTTATAAATGATTATAAAAATGTTTTACCAGAAGCGGATATTTATGTATATGATAATAATTCATTTGATAATACAGATGTAATTGCCAAAAAAGCAGGAGCAATTGTAAAATATGAAACCAAACAAGGAAAAGGAAATGTTATAAGAAGCATGTTTAGAGATATTGATGCAGACTGTTATTTAATGATTGATGGTGATGATACTTATCCTGCAGAAAATGCAAGAGAAATGTGTAATTATGTATTAGAAAATAATATAGATATGGTTATTGGAGATAGATTATCGTCAACTTATTTTCAAGAAAACAAACGACCATTCCATAATGTTGGCAACAAAATGGTTAGAGGTTTAATAAATAAGATTTTTAAAAGCAATATAAGAGATATAATGACAGGTTATAGGGCATTTAGTTATAATTTCGTAAAAACATTTCCTGTTTTATCAAAAGGATTTGAAATTGAAACAGAGATGACAATTCATGCGATTGATAAAAATTTTACACTTAAAGAAATACCTATTCAATATAGAGATAGACCAGAGGGAAGTGTATCAAAATTAAATACTTACAAAGATGGTGCAAGAGTCATAAAAACCATTGCAACATTATTTAAAGAATACAAACCAGGTTTATTTTTCAATACAATTGCACTTTTTACAGCAATAATATCTATAATTCTTGCAATTCCTGTATTTATTGAATACTTTAAAACTGGACTTGTTCCAAGATTTCCTACATTAATAGTAGCAAGTATTTTTATGGTAATATCTTTGTTATTATCGGTTGCAGGTATAATTTTACAAGTTATTGTAAAAAAACACAGACAATTATTTGAATTAATATTAAATCAAGTTAAAATATTAAAAGACAAATAAATTATAGAAAATCACTTAAAAAGATATTTTACAATACAGAAATTTTTAAAAGAATGATGTAAAAAAATAGGTATTATGTTTATTAAATGTTTACAAAGATAAAGATTTATGGAATAATAATAAAAAGTTTCTAGGGGGAATTTCTTTAATGAATTGGAATAATCAAATGATGGAAAAATTAGAATGGAATTCAGAAATAAAAAATAAAGAAGAAAAGCAAAAAATAGCTTTTAAAATAGCAGAAAAAGTGAAAGAAGGGGAAGTGATAGGATTTGGGTCTGGTTCTACCTCTTTTCTTGCTGTATGCGCAATTGCAGATAGAATAAAAGAAGAAAAAATTCATATTACTGCAATACCTACCTCTCATGAAATAAAAATGTTATGCTCTTATTTTAATATACCAACTTGCACATTGTTAGAAAAAAAGCCTGATTGGTGTTTCGATGGAGCAGATGAAGTAGACAAGCAAGGTTGGCTAATAAAAGGAAGAGGAGCAGCAATGTTTCAAGAAAAACTAAATATGGTAAGTGCAAATAAAACTTTTATTTTAATTGATGAAAGTAAAATAGTATCTAAATTAGGAGAAAAGTATCCTATTCCAATAGAATGTTATCCAAATTCAATGCTATATGTAAAAGAAAAGCTATTTCAAATGGGAGCAAAAGAAGTCAAATTAAGAAAGGCAGTTGCAAAAGATGGACCAGTTATAACAGAAAATGGAAACTTTATTCTTGATACTAAATTTAAAGTAATAAATGAAAATTTAGAAAAACAAATTAAATGTATTTCAGGTGTAATTGAAACTGGATTATTTATAGGATATGATATAGAAATAATGAAAAATTAAATTAAAGGAGAAGAAAAATATGAAAAAATATGATTATTTAATTGTAGGTTCAGGTTTATTTGGAAGTGTATTTGCATATCAAGCAAATAAAAATAATAAGAAATGTTTAGTAATTGATAAAAGGCCTCATATTGGTGGGAACATATATACTGAAGAAATAGAAGGAATAAATGTGCATAAATATGGAGCTCATATATTCCATACAAGTAATAAAGAAATTTGGCAATATGTAAACCAATTTGCAGAATTTAATAGATATACTAACTCTCCAATTGCAAACTATAAAGGCGAAATTTACAACATGCCTTTTAATATGAATACTTTTAACAAATTGTGGGGAGTAGTTACTCCTAAACAGGCACAAGAAAAAATTGAGGAAGAACGTAAAAATGATTATACTCAAGAACCAAAAAATTTGGAAGAACAAGCAATTAATTTAGTTGGAAAAACAATATACGAAAAATTAGTTAAAGGCTATACAGAAAAACAATGGGGACAAAAAGCAGTAGATTTACCTGCATTTATAATAAAAAGGTTACCTGTAAGATTTAACTATGATAACAATTATTTCAATGATATATATCAAGGTATACCAATTGGAGGATATACAAAGATAATTGAAAAAATGTTAGAAGGCATTGAAGTTAAATTAAATTACGACTTCTTTGAGCACAGAGAAGAATTGGCTAACATAGCTGAAAAAGTAATATTTACAGGTCAAATTGATAAATACTACAATTATAAATTTGGAGAATTACAATATAGAAGCTTAAAGTTTGAAACAGAAATCATTGATGAAGAAAATTACCAAGGAAATGCAGTTGTGAATTATACAGAATATGAAATTCCGTATACAAGAATTATAGAACATAAACATTTTGAATATGGAACTCAAAGCAAAACTGTAATTACAAAAGAATACCCAGATGAATGGAATAAAGAAAAAGAGCCATATTATCCAATAAATAATGAAAGAAACAATAATTTATACATGAAATATAAAAAACTAGCAGATGAAGAAAAAAACGTTATTTTTGGAGGAAGACTTGGACAATATAAGTATTATGATATGCATAATATTATTCAAGAAGCTTTAAATGCAGCAAAAAATGAAGGATTATATTAAAAAATAGGAGGTCAAAATTATGTGGGGAGATATTGCTATAGCATTTTTATTAGCATTTATTACTGCTTTTGTAATAACACCATATACAATGAGAATTGCAAAAAAAGTTGGAGCAATCGATATTCCAAATGAGAGAAGAATTAATACTAAACCAATGCCAAGACTTGGACGGAATAGCTGTAATTTCAGGATTCCTTGTGTCATGTATTTACTTAATTATTACAATGACTATAGAAAAAAAGATAGATTTAGAGTATGACAAACAATACCTAATTCAAATATTAGGATTATTTGTTGGAATTATTATTCTAGGAATTGTATGTTTTATTGATGATTCAAAGGGCATACCTGCTTTAGCAAAATTATGTGCACAAATTGTAGCAGCAATTGTTGTGGTAGCTTGTGGAGTTAAAATAGATATTATTAACATTCCTTTTGGAGACAATCAAATTTTAATTAATGAAGTATTAACATATATTATAACAGTTGGATGGATTGTTGGAATTACAAATGCAATCAACTTAATTGACGGTCTTGATGGATTATCTTCTGGAATATCGCTAATTTCTTGCTTATCATTACTAATTATTTTTGCATTAAACGGAGCGACAGTTTGGCCAATTATTTTAATTACTGCATTAGCAGGTGGAATTGTAGGGTTCTTACCATATAACTTTAATCCAGCAAAAACATTTATCGGAGATACAGGATCTAATTTCTTGGGATTTTCATTAGCTGTTATTTCAATATTGGGTGTAGCTAAAACTTATACTGCAATAGTTATTATTGCTCCACTAATTGTTCTCGGCTTTCCAATTTTTGATACACTTTTTGCAATAGTTAGAAGAGTAATAAAAGGAAAATCTATAAAGGCAATACTTGCACCAGATAAAGGACATTTACACCACAGAATTATGCAAAAAGGGTATACACAAAAACAGGCGGTTTTAATATTATATGGCATTAGTGCTACATTAGGTATGTTTGCAATAATATTACTAGATAGCGGAATATGGAAAGCAATCTCATTTGTTATGATTATAATTGCAATTATGGCAATTGGATATAAAGATCTTATTGGAATGAGAACAAATAAAGAAAATAATGGTGAAAAAGAAGGAGATAAAAAATGAGAATATTAACTGTAAAGAAGAGCAAACAATTTAATGCTGCTCCTAAAGCGCCAAGAGATATAATCGAAATTCTTCAAAAAGAATATAATGCAAAATCAGTTGACTTAATTCAATCTAATAATCCTATAAAAAAAATATTATATAGAATAAAGATATTTAATAATATAATAATCAGTAGAATAAAAAAAGAAATATTGGTTTTTCAATTTCCTATATATGAGACAAGTAATATATTAAATAAAATTTTTATGTTTTCATTAAAGAGAGCCAATAAAGAAAAAACAATTATATTAATACATGATTTAGAAGGATTAAGAAATAAAGATGAGCGACTAAACAAGCAAGATATTGAACGCCTTAATATGGCTGGATATGTAATTGCTCATAATAAAGTAATGAAAGAATATTTAATAAAACAAGGAGTTACATCTAAAGTATATACATTAGAACTTTTTGATTATTTATGTGATGGAGAAAAAGAAAAATTGAATAATGACGAACAAAATTCACTAGTGTATGCAGGAAATCTTGTAGATGTTAAAAGCCCTTTTATATATCAAATTGAAGAATCAAAAATTAATTTTAATATAAATCTTTATGGAGTTGGACTAGAAGAATCCAAATTATCTAATAATAAAATTACTTATAAAGGAAAATTTGCGCCAGATGAACTTCCAAACAAATTAGAAGGAAAATTAGGTCTTATTTGGGATGGAAATTTTGATGAATCAGATGAAAATATTGGGATGAAACAATATACTAAATATAATAACCCACATAAATTATCATGTTATATGGCAGCTGGGTTACCTGTAGTTATTTGGGAAAAAGCTGCATGTGCTAATTTTGTAAAAGAACATAATGTGGGATATACTATTAACTCTATTTATGATATTAATGAGATTTCTTATGATGATTACAATGCAAAGAAAAATAATACATTAAAAATAAAAGATAATGTAAGAAATGGATACTATACAAAAAAAGTATTTGAAGATATTATAAATAACATTATGAAGGGATAAAACATGGAAAAGAAAAGCATATTAAAAAATTATATATATAATTTATCATATCAAATATTATTGATTTTTTTACCACTAATTACTACACCGTATGTTTCTAGAGTATTAGGAGCTGAAAATATAGGGATTTACGGATATACATTGTCAATAGTTACATATTTCGTATTATTTGGAGCACTTGGAATTTCTATGTATGCACAAAGGGAAATTGCTTATGTTCAAGATAATGTAAAGCAAAGAAGTAAAGTCTTTTTTGAGATTGTAATATTAAGAGCTATAACAATGACAATTTCAATTATTTTATATTATATATTTTTTATAAGAGGTTCACAGTATCAATTATATTATGCTATTTTTACAATTGAATTAATTAGTACTTGTTTTGATATTAGTTGGTTTTTCCAAGGATTGGAAGAGTTTAAAAAGACGGTATTAAGAAATATTGTAGTTAAATTAATATCTTTTACTTGTATTTTAATATTTGTAAAAACAAAAAATGATTTAAATATTTATATTTTAATTTATGTATTATCAAATATTATAGGTAATTTATCTTTATGGCTATATTTACCTAAATATATTCAGAAAATTAGTTTAAATGAACTTCAAATATTCAAACATTTAAAACCAACATTATGGTTATTTATACCTCAAATTGCTATGCAAATATATACAGTACTAGATAAAACTATGATTGGAAATATTGTTACAGATAAATCTGAAGTTGGCTATTACGAACAGGCCCAGAAAATTGTGAAATTATGTCTTACAATTGTAACATCGCTTGGGACTGTTATGGTTCCGAGAATGGCAAATACTTTTGTAAACGGAGATAAACAACAACTAAAGAAATACATGGATAGCTCGTTTAAATTTGTCTATTTTCTAGCTTTTCCAATTATGATTGGATTATTATGCATTTCTGCAAAATTTGTTCCGGTTTTCTTTGGAGATGGATATGATAAGGTTGTTATTTTAATAAATATTATAAGTCCAATTATTTTATTCATTGGTATTAGCAATGTTCTTGGAACACAATATCTATTACCAACTAAAAAGCAAAAAAGTTTTACAATATCTGTAACGGCAGGTGCTATTATTAATTTTATATTAAATCTATTTTTTATTCAGAGATTTGGAGCTGTGGGAGCAAGTATCGCAACAGTAATTGCAGAGGCAACTGTCGCAGTAATTCAAATAATTAGTATTAGAAAAGACTTTGAAATAAGAGATTTTATAGTATTAGCAAAAAATAATTTGCTAGCAGCAATTGTAATGATAATACCTACTTTAATATTAGGACATATAATAAAAAGTCCAATAATCTCTGTAATTATTCAGATAGGTGTTGGTGCATTAACTTATGTAGGATGTCTATTTATATTAAAAGATGAAATGATAATTAGTACACTAGAGAAAATAAAAAAGGGGAAATTCGGAAAATGGAAAAAATTAAACAGTTAAATATTCAAAAATTATTTATTGTATTTATAGTGATTCAACCAATTATTGACATTATTACATCTGTACTAGTAAGACATGTGAGTAATGTTTTAACATTAGGAATTTTTATAAGAACAATTTTCATGATTGCTATTGTATTATATAGCTTTATAATATCAGATAAAAAGTATAGAATAAAAATGCTTATTTATTTTGGTGCATTTGGCATTTATTCCATTCTATTTATTACAGTAATGTATAGAACTAATGGAACCAATATGATACTTTCACAAATAAAAGGATTAGTTAAATGCTTTTATTTACCAATTGTTTTAGTAGCGTTAGTTCCTATTATTAAAAAAGATAAAATAAAAATAGATAACAAGATTTTTATTTATACTCTTTTAGGATATACATTTACAATATTTATTGCGAAAATTTTAGGAATTGCTTATCCAACATATAGTATTGGACTAAATGTTGGTACAACTGGACTTTTTTATGCTGCAAATGAAATTGGAATTATCCTTGGAATACTTGACATTTTCTTATTTTGTAATATGTTCTTAAAAAAGGTAGAAAGTAAAAAAGATATGATATTATATATAATATCAATGTTTTTGTATATATTCTCTATACTAGAAATGGGAACTAAAGTACCTATTTTGGCATTTGCTGGTATTTTTGCTATTGTCTTTATATTATGTGTAATAAAAATATTTACAGTAGACAAAAAATTATATTTAAAAAAAATGATAGGAATGATATTTATAGTATTAATTATTGGTATTTGTGTTCCATATACAGCCGTTGGAAGTAATATCGAAAGAAATTATGGTGTGAAATTTTTAAAGGTTTTTGATATTAAGTTCAAACAGTCAGGTAATAATGTAAAGCCAAATCAAGAAGAAAAGAAATTTAATAGTAAGGAAGAAGTAACAACAGCAGTTGTTAGCGGAAGAAACTTATTTTTAAAAAATAACATGCAAGAGTATAATAATAGTAATATAATGAATAAAGCAGTTGGAATAGGATATGCAGATAAAAATGAACATGGATACTTTGATAGAAAAACAGTAGAAATTGATTTTTGTGATATTTTCTTCTTACAAGGAATTCTGGGATGTATATTGTTTTTTATACCAATTATTATTATAATTGGCATGATTATAAAAAAATTTTTCGTAAACTTCAAAAAATCAATTTTAGATGAAGATATTATATCTATGATAACAGCTTTAGCGTTATGTATATTTGTTGCACTGTTTGCAGGACACACCTTTGTAGCACCAGCTGTTTCCATATATATAGCAATTATTCTTGCAAGATTAAATAATGATTTAGAAAAGAAAGAGAAATTATAATATGAAAAATATAGTAGTTTTAGCATTACATTTAGGAACAGGAGGAATTGAAAACGCAATTTCTTCTCTTTCTAATATTTTATGTGAAAAATATAATGTAAAAATAATTTCAACATATAAAGTACAAGAAAAACCAGCATTTACATTAGATAAAAGAATAAAAATTGAATATTTAATTAATGATAGACCTAATAAAGCAGAGCTAATAAAAGCTGTAAAAAAATTACAATTAATTAGGTCTATTAGAGAAATCTACAAAGCGATTAAGATATTAATTTTAAAAAAATATCGAATGATAAATGCAATAAAAAAATTAGATGCAGATATTGTTATTTCAACTAGAGATATTCATAATGAATGGTTAGGCAAATATGGAAGTAAACAAATTATAAAAATTGCACAAGAACATAATCATCACAACAATAATAAAAAGTATATAAATAAAGTTGTAAAATCATTGAAAAATATTGATTATTTTATGCCTACTTCAAAAGAACTTGCAGACTTTTATAAAGAAAAATTAAAAAATACAAAAACGAAAGTAGAATATATACGTAATTCAATTAGTTATTATCCTCAAAATATATCAAGCCTGGATAGTAAAAATATTATATCAGTCGGAAGATTATCTCCAGAAAAAGGATATTTAGATTTAATCGATGTATACATAAAAATTCAAGAGAAATATCCGGATTGGAAATTAAGAATCGTTGGTGATGGAAGTCAACGTGAAGAACTAGAAGAGAAAATAAAAGAAAATAAAATGGAGGCTTATATAGAACTAACAGGTTTTAAAAATAAACAAGAATTAGAGACCATAGAGTTAGACTCTTCTATTTATGTTATGACATCTTTTACAGAATCTTTTGGACTTGTATTAATTGAAGCTGAAAGTTATGGACTTCCAATTGTAGTATTTGATTCTGCACAGGGGGCACATGAAATTGTTGAAGAAGGACTAAATGGGTATTTTATAAAAAATAGAGATAAAGATGAAATGGTAAATAAAATAATACAATTAATTGAGTCAAAGGAACTTAGAAAAAAAATAGGTAATGAAGGAAGAAAGCTTTCTTCTAAATATAAAAAAGAAGAAGTTGCACAAATATGGTATAACTTTATTGATTCTTCTAAAAAACAAGTATAAATGAATGGAAGGTGTATAAAAATGAATAAAAAAGTATCTGTAATTATGCCGACATACAATGATTGTAAAAGTATTGAAGAAACTTTAGACTCTTTAGTAATGCAAACATATAAGAACTGGGAGCTTGTAATAGTTGATGATGGTTCAACTGATGACACAAAGAAAGTTATAGAGGAGTATAAAATAAAGAAAGACAAGAATAATCAAATTAAGTATATTTTACAAGAAAATGGAGACCAGTTGAATGCTATTCTTAATGGCATACAGTATCTAACAGGAGACTATGTTTATTTATTACATTCTGATGATTTATTAGATTCAAAAGAGGTTTTTGAGAAATGCATTAACTATATGGAAAAACATAAAGAATGTGATGCATTAACGGCAGATTTAACTATAATTGATGAAAATTCTAATATTACTGGAATCCAGAAAGTAAAAAAATATAAAAAAGCAGATTATATATTAGCAGTGCAAGAACTTTGGCTTGGCAGAAATTTATATGTGGACTTTGCATTTCACAGAGCAAAAACTTTTTTTGAGCAAGTAAAAAATAATTATGTTGTATGGAATACCCCATATTGGATAGATTTTAATAATGGAGAGCCAAAAATGTTAAATATACAAAAAGCCGACTTTCATTTATTGAAATATAGAGTACATAGCGGAAATTATGTAAATTCTTATATGGGAAAATTAAATGTTATTAATGGAGAACTAAGAACGCTTGTGTCTCTAATGAAATATTATAATTTACCAGCATATAGATTTCAATATATAATATTTAGGGCTTTTAATAAATTGAACTTATTTTCTTGTTATAGGCCATTTTATAATAAGAAAGAACAAAAAAATAAAGGTGATATAATTGAATTTGTTATTAGAAAGAGGTTTGCTAAGGAAGAACAACCAAATTCGTTTTTAGATGCTTTAATTAAGTTTTATAAAAATAATTTAAAAAGAGAAATAAAAATAACATACAATATAAGTGAAAACATAGTTTATCAAGGAAAAGATAATGCGAAATTTAATAAGGCAATAGCAAATGAAAATTTAGATAAAATTTATGAAGAACTAATAAAGGAAATGGAAAAAGGATTTGATACTGTTATTGTTAAAGATGAAATTGAAAAAGAAAAAATGGAAGATATATTAAGATTTTTATGCATTGGTCCTTTCGTTACTGTAAAAATAGAAAATAAGTAGGAGAAAAAATATGATACCAAAAAAGATACATTATATCTGGGTAGGTGGCAAAGAAAAACCAAAAGAAGTGAAAAGATGCATTAATACCTGGAAGCAAAAATTTAAAGATTTTGAAATAATTGAATGGAATGAGAGTAATTTTAATATTAATTCAAATCTATATACTAAAAGTGCATATGAAGCAAAAAAGTGGGCTTTTGTGAGTGATTATATAAGACTATACGCTCTTTATACAATGGGTGGTATATATTTAGATACTGATGTTATTGCAGTTGACAATATAGATGACATGCTTGATAATAAAGCTTTTATTGGTTTTGAAAACGAAAAATTTGTATCAGCTGCAATTATGGGAGCAGAAAAAGAGCATCCATTTATTAAACAACTAATAGAGCATTATGACAAAATAGATAACAAAAAGGAATTTTGTTTTGACGATAATAACTCATTATTAGTAACTGATATTTTAAAAAATTATTATGGATTAGAATTAAATAATAAAGAACAAACCTTAGATGACGGAATTAAAGTATATAATGACAAAATATTATCTAATCCGTCAGGCAAATCAAAAACTATTCATATTTTTACAGGTACATGGCTTGATGAAAAGCCAAGTTTGAAAAAGAAAATTTGTCAATTTTTGAAGTATAGACTTACAACTAAAAAACGTGCTAAAATTTATGCGAGAATTTTTAAAAAATAACAGAGGTGACAAAAGTTGAAAAAAGTATTATTTATCTCAAGTACAGGCGGACATTTTAGTGAGCTATTGCAATTAGAACCAATATTTAAAAAATATGATTATCATATTATTACTGAAAAAGATAAAACAAATGAGAATTTAACAAAAATATATGGTGATAGAATTTACTTTTTGCCATATGGAACGAGAAGCAAGATTTTTTCATATGTTATTAAATATTTTTATTTATGTATAAAAACAATATATCTATATTTTAAGTTACGTCCTAAATATATTGTAACAACAGGAACTCACACAGCAGGACCTATGTGTTATTTAGGCAAAATATTTGGAAGTAAAATAATTTATATTGAAACATTTGCAAACAGTAATACAAAAACAGCAACAGGTAGACTTATTTATCCAATAGCAGATTTATTTATTGTTCAGTGGGAGGAAATGTTAAAATTATATCCAAAAGCAATATATGGAGGTTCGATTTATTAATGGTTTTAGTATTATTAGGAACACAAAATAATAGTTTTCATAGACTATTAGAAAAAATTGAAGATTGTATAAAAAATAATAAAATAAAAGAAGAGGTAATTGTTCAAGCAGGATATACAAAATTTCAGTCAGATTATATGAAAGTTTTCGATTTAATTCCTAAAAGTGAATTAGAACAATTACAAGATAAAGCCAATATAATAATTACCCATGGTGGAGTTGGTTCCATTGTTTCGTCTATAAAGAAAGAAAAGAAGGTAATAGCAATACCAAGACTACATAAATATGGAGAACATGTTAACGATCACCAAACAGAAATAGTAAATATGTTTGGAAAAAAGGAGTATATTATCAATTGCAATGAAGTTGATCAATTAGATGAAGCATTAGAAAAAGTAAAACATTTTAAACCAAAAAAATATGAAAGTGGAACAAACAAAATAATTAACATTATTCAAGATTTTATTAATAGTAATTAAAAATAATTATTAATTTTGAGGGGATAAAGAATGAAGAAAGTTTTAAAGAATATATTTACATATATATTGGCAATAATTGCTACAATAAGCGTAAATTTTAATATTGGTTCAGAAGTTGTAAATTTTGATCGTTTCGGAGAAACATCAGTTATATATATTATTTTGTTTATATTTTTTTTATACATTTTAAAAAGAGTTTTAAGAATTAAACAAAAACGTCTTATTATAATGAGCTTAGGCGTAAGCATTATATTTGCAATAATAGAAATTTTAGGATACAGCTTAAGTCATGATGCACAATTAATGATACCTAAAAGTGCTATTATAAAATTAATAGGATATGTTATATTATTTTATTGTGCAATTAGCATATTATTTACGAAGTTTAATATATTCTTAAAACAAGAAAAGTGCAAAGAAGAAAATACAACAAATATAAAATACTTTATTGTTGCTTGGATGGGGATATTTGTTTTATGGATTCCATATCTAATTAAATATTATCCTGGAATAATGACAACAGATTCTATAATGCAAACAGGACAAGCAATTGCATATGGATTAAATTCGCATCACCCAATGTTTCATACGCTTTTCATAAAATTATGTTTAGAAATTGGAA
>OIYO01001193.1_pt1 | contig 15562 bp, 8 predicted proteins | sample 1588191 | NCBI WGS metagenome assembly OIYO01 (sample SAMN03283275) | human gut metagenome | biome: human-associated habitat; material: feces | host: Homo sapiens | place: Peru | collected 2012 | reverse complement strand
TTGGCTACATCATGAAGCAGCGCTGCCCAGCGTAAAAGCGGCTCCGGGCTCACCGCCTCAAGCACTGCCAGTGTATGATACCATGCATCATACTTATGAAATTCCTTTTGCTGCGGCAGCCCCACCAGATGAGAAAGCTCGGGCAGGATGGGAACTTCCATATATGCTCCCTTTTCCTTGATACGGCAAGAGCAGCGAGCGAGGCCGCTTCGTACCAGAAGATCCATGCCGCGCGCAGCATGCTTCGAAACGAGCAGTCGGTCCATCTCCTGGCGCACACGCTCAAGCGACAGTCCCGAGACCCGCGGGAAAGCACTCTCCATCCCCTCTACCAGCGAGCAGTTCGCCATGAAGTCGAGCTGAGCGACAAACCGGCAGGCGCGGAATAGGCGCAGCGCATCCTCTGAGAAACGCTCTCCTGCATCCCCTACCGTCCGCAGACGCTTCCTCTCTATATCCGAAAGTCCGCCGAACTCGTCATAAAGACGGCCGCTGCGATCCATTGCCATGGCGTTCACCGTGAAATCGCGGCGCATCAGATCCTCTTTCAGCGTCTTTGCAAAGGATACCTCGCTCGGCCGATGGGCATCACTTCCATACACCTCGCTGCGGAATGTCGTCACTTCGTAATTTTCACCGCCCAGGACAATGATGACCGTCCCGAACCGGCGTCCGCCGCCATCGACCGCTTTCCAACCACGCAAAGCAGCGATAGAGAGCATTTCCTCCGGACGCGCCGATGTGGTGATGTCCCAGTCATGCGGCACCTTTCCCATCGCAAGATCGCGGACGCACCCGCCCACGATATAGCCCTCTTTCCCCGCTTCTTCCAGTGCTTCTAGGATCTGCCGGGCCCCCTCATCTATAGCTTGCCCCCGCTCATCACAAGAGCAGGAAGCAAAAGAGCTCTTCGTAAAACAGGAAGAAATCCGATTCAAGAGTCCCACGTATTTCACCTCCTCTTTCGTATCATCGATTGTATTATATACTCTATCAGAAAGAAGGGAAAGGGAGCAAGCCCCGCTCATGGCGTTGCGCCCTCGTTCTTCCCGAGTCAAGGACGCACGCTCCCTCAGTCAGAAGAGACCGAAGAAAATCCACGGGAATCTCTCTCTTTTCTCCCATCAGTCCCAGTTAAAAAAGGATGCCTTTCGGCATCCTTTCGCCCTTATTTATTGGGATGTTTCTTTTTATACATCCGATGCGACACGCAGCCGCCGATCAGCAGAAGGAACAGCAAAATGAAACGCGTGCTGTGTTCCTGAAAATAAATGAGATCGTGTCCCAAAACCACCTCGATCACGACCGAGGGGATCTTGCCGATGAGCGTCGCCTTGAAATGCTCTTTCGACGTCAATTTCGACACCACAGCGACCGCTGTGAAAAGGATATTCGGCGAATAGGGGATCGCCCGCGTAAATATCATATGCTTCACGCTGCTGTATTTATCGAGCTTCTCGAGCATATGCCGCTTCTCGATGAAGCTTCTCGCTTCCTGCCTGAAGAAGATACGCCCGATATGAAAACTCAGCTCGATTCCCAAGACTTCCCCCAGCCAGGAGATCACCAGTCCCGGAATCAGACCAAAAAGAGCTCCGTTCACTGTAAGAAAGGGGATCGTCGGGATCCCGAAGACATTACAGAAAATCAAAAGCCCGATACTCACCGCAAAGGCTCCATAGCCAAAAGAGGAGATATAATCACCTAAGCCATCAATATCCCCCGCCAGTGTCAGCTGAATCGTCTGGTCATAAAATTCCGGGTAGTACGTCTTCATCACGAATACAGAGACCGCGGCCGCAATGACCAGGATCAGTACCCCGATGAATTTCTTATATTCATCTACCATGCTCTACCCTTTGGCCGCCCATAGATCCAGAGGCATCACGGCAGGGCAGCGTCGCGGCGATACATGTATATGAAGATTTTTACAACTATTTTTTACAATTAGTCTTATACATTATAATACATCGCACGGAAATATGCCAATGTAGATCGCAAACTATAATGAGCCCAATGTCAAGACCGCCGAAAAAAATTTTAAGCGTGTTTTTGAATAAAGGTATAAATGGTGTTGTTTCTGGGCTTGATTGATTTACCTCATACTCATATCCGGATGGTCTTTCAGGAAGGTGTCAAGCATGGGCTGCAAGCCTTCCATAGTGGCTCCGGAGGCTACACCGGACAGGATACTGTTTCCACCTAGTTTGGCAGAGATACCACCCAGTAGTCCATGAAGCAGAGAGCGTCTAGGGTCATTGGGGGACCAGTTCTTTTCTTTGGCAATATCACCAATCTTTTCGGCTCCCAGTTTGGCAAATTCGTTAGCCAGTGCCTGTCGTTCTTGCACCTTCTCTTTGTCAAAAATCTTTTCCAACTGGTTCAAGGTATTCTTTGTATCTCGATTAAGGTCAGAAATATCCTGTTTCTGGTGTTCTTTATCAGTGATGGTAATCGCCCCTTCTGAAACAGCAGATTTTGTTATGCTTTCTGCTTTGCCCTTGACCGGTTGTGATTTAACCGGACTAGTACCACCGGTCAAACCGCCGACCTTCTTATCACCGACGGTTTCTTTCGGAGACCAGCTGGCACCATAGTTTCTGCCACTCGCGGTTGCTTTATAGTCTGCCTTGTTCTCTATATCTTCCCATACTAATGTACCTGTGGTAAGGGTGTTTTTGTCTTGGCTTGCATGGCTATCTATCAAGCCACCCTTTAGATGGGTAGTATCTTTGACAGAGACATCATAGCCTTGGCTACCGGCAGTGATGCCAGCTTGGTTTGTCACGCTTTCATAGGTGGAATCTATGTTGCTCTTGGACGTACCAACAGCCAAACCACCTTTTAGACTGGATTTCATTTTGTTATTATCGGTTGTCTTCTTCATACTGCCAATGCTCAATCCCATGCCTTTGCTTTCATTATGAGATGTATAGCTGTCCTTATCCTGTACACTTTCAATGGCCAGATTTCCGCCCGCCTTAATGAAGGATGAATATTCCATACAATAGGAAATGCAATAGAAGTATAACATGCATTGCGATTGATGATACTTTTTGCAATATAATTTGTTTTCCCTTGGGGACAGGTTTATCATTGAGCCTATATTCACAAACAAGGTTCCATTGAAAGTAAGCAAAATATGCTATTCCCCCAATCATCATAGCGGCAATTCGGAAAAAGATAGGTGAACAGCTGAATAAAGGGAAACGCCAACTATCAAAAACATTCGTTGCTGAAAAGAGTAAATTCATCCCCACGTCAACTATTATCATCAAGCAAGCAATTATCCAAATCAGTAAGCGGTATGATGGAATTGATTTCTTGCATATTAAGAAAAAGCTATAGAAAACAAAAAAGAACGAGAGCAATAGGATGACCACTAAATTATAAAACGAATGCCAATTTAAAATCTCTATGGTTCTCATAATAGCTATTTCCTTTCCTCGTTATTTTCTTTTTCATTGTTTTCTCCTTTATTACGCTCATTTTGCAATTCATTTTCCACTTTCTCTTGCGTTGAATTTCCCGCTAACCCACCTATAATTCCGCTTCCCAACAATCGGTATTTTGGCGCTAATCCCATATATTTTCCGCTCAAGTTCAAGGTGCTCCCGACAATATATGCCGTCTCTGCACCAACTACCCATGCATATGCGGCATCCCCCGGATAGTCACTCTCTATAATATGAAGCCCATCTATAACATAATCGGCACCATTAATGGCATACTTTATATATTTTGAATCTGAAGCATCCTTTATCGAATCTGCTGTAGCTCTTACCAATGGCAAATCATAAAAATTATCATGATTTTGTCGTTCTTGTAAATCACTTGCCCAAAATTCGTAACTGTCCATAAATTTTTCAGTACTATCAGTGGTAAAGCCATGCTCAATAAGATATTGGCGTACCGTTTCTTTAGCAAATTCATTTCCAACTTCTAGGGAGTCTAAATCTGAACCGAATGGATCAACCTGATCTGCTATATCCATCAAAGCATTGCTTAGCTGGTGCCATTCCTGATCAGTAAGAGTTTGACCATCATCTTTTTTAAGCGTCCGCTTCAGTAGCGGTTCTGTTGTCAAATCGAACCCCAAATAATTCCACTTTGCTGCATTTAAAGAGACCATAGTACTCGTCAATACATCTTTCGATAAATTTCCAATTGCCGCACCTACGCCAGCACTAAGCCACTGTACTGTATCTGGATGTTTTTGTACCCATTCTTCACCTTTAGATTTTGTTAGATAGCCCATAACGTATTCATTGACACTACCCGCTAACGCGCCAGAAGTAAAACTGCCGCCTGCCATGTCTCCCATGAGCGCCCCGAAAGCGCCGTGGAGGAGCATCTTTTCCGTAGATCCATCTTTCCAGCCCTTGCTTTCGGCGTATGTATGGATTGCCTGATTGCCGTACTTTTCCAGCATGCCTATCAGTTCCTGCTTTTCTTCTACTTTGGTTTTATCAAAGATGTCTTCCAGTTGATTCAATGCATTCTTGGTATCTCGATTCAGAGTGGATACATCTTGTTTCTGGTGTTCTTTATCTGTAATCGTAATAGTTCCATCTGCTACAGCCGACTTGGTCGTACTATCTGCTTTTCCTTTGACGGTAGGTGTCATGGATGGGGTCAGCCCTTTCTGGTTCAGCTGCGTATTAGTATCTTTTGGCGTATAGGAAATCCCTGCTCCGCCTGCGTTATAGTCTGCTTTGTTGTCCATATCTTCCCATGTTAAGGTTCCGGTGGTGAGGGTATTCTTCTCTTTGGCTGCGTCACTGTCTATAAGGCCGCCTTTGAGATGGGTGTTATCTTTCACGGTAATGTCATAGCCTTCTTTTCCTGCACGGATACCTGACTGGTCTTTAGCACTTTCGTAGTTGCTCTTGGCATTGCCTCGACTAGCTCCACCGCTAAGGCTTGTTTTTCCTTCTTTTACACCATAATTCATAGACACGCCGGCTGAGGTGTTCTTTTCTTCGTAGGTATTTCTTTCTTGCTTGGTTTCGATGGAGAGATTACCACCCACATTACCGGTGACGCCATCTCCCGCCATAGTGCTTCCTGTGATGGTGGTATCCTTTCCGCTGGTAAAGGTCAGGTCTTTATTGGCATGGATGTCACTCTTTTCATAGGTCGTGGCATTTTCTTTTACATTGCCTTTGGCTTTGCTATAGCTGGCCTGAATGCCTTGCAGTCCGCCAATACCAATAGAAGCACCAATGCTGCTGCCACTGGACTTGGTTTCTGCTGTTGTCTTATTGCTGTTTTCTGCAGCAGAGATAGTAATATCCTTTTGGGCTTGCAGATTGACATTTTCTCCGCTGACTTGGCTTCCTTTGATTTGAATGTCTTCTTTGGTGGATTTGATGGTCACATCTCCACTAGCCTGGATCTGGCTGCCTTGTGCTACCGTGCTTTCGCTATGGCTTTCTGCATAGCTATGACTGCTTCCGACACCTACATTCAGGGTAAAGGTATTCTTTCCACCCAGCTGGTTATCTTTGACTTTATCCGCTTCTTTCCAATCCTTACCTTTAGCCCAAAGATCACTTTCTTTACCAGCTTTGTCATACAAACTATCGATAACGTCTTGCTGCCCTTTATATGTCTTAGAAATTTGATTGGCTTCTTGACCTGCCTTGACAGCATACAATCCAGCCAACCGTTTATCCTTCACTTCACTAGCTCGGGTAATAGGTTGTATGACGCTATTGATGGCATCAATGGTCGCACCACCGACAGAGACCGTGAGTCCGCTCTTCTTGTACTCATGCTTTTCATCGCTGTGATATACATTGTCTTTACTGGAGATGTCTACATTTTTACCCGTCAGAAAAATATCTGTTCCCGCAATGATGTCTGATGCATTCACATGTACATCTTTACCCGATTCAATTGTCACATTTCCAGCAATACTGCCTACGGTAGAACCTTTCTGCGTCACATCAGCGTCGGCATACTGATCGTTCCGTTTCTCACTGCCGATAGTAAATCCTAATCTGCCACTAAGAAGTCCGCTCTTCTTGACGCGTTTCTCATAGTCGTGCTGTTCTACTTCTTCTGCACTGGTGATAGTCGTATTTTTACCAGAAGTGATAGACACGTCGTTCGTACCTACCACATTGGATGCGGTGATAGTGGTGTTTCCAACAGAAGTAATGCTTATTTTGTCTCCAGAAAGCATACTGCCAATTGCCGTCTTGCTTTCGTCATGGCTTTTTATGGCTGTTGTCTTATGAGAGAGGAAGCCACTTTCTTTGTACTTTAAGCCGTAGTCATCCATAGCTTTATTATATCCGTTTTCGATGGTTACATCATCAGCAGCTTTCATGGAAATCTGCCCATTTTCACTAGCTACGGTGGTACTTCTCGCTTTGATATCATTGCCTGAAATGAGCGAGATATCTTTCCCGGCGGTCAAAGTATTCGCTGTTTCTGTCTTGCGATAGGTGCGGATATAGTTGTCATTATTCTCAGTCATATCTTTCTTGGCTTCCAGACTATCCGTATCCATAGTGAGATTGTGCCCAGCAGAGAGGATCATAGAGCCATTTTCGCCGAGTGCTGCTAGCGTAGCACCAGTCATGGTGATGTCTTGTCCTGCTTGCATGAGAAGTACGCCTTCTTTCCCTTTCACAGCAATGCCAGCGGTAGTATCTAGGATATCTTGGTTTTTGCCATGTTGGACGGTGTCTTTCATAAGAATGTTTCTGCCTGCATCGAGTAAGATTTTGTTTTCTCCCTCGATGATACCACTCTGCAATATGTCTTGGCTTGCTTTGAGGGAGAGGTCATTTCCGAAAATGGTGCCTTTGTTCACGATGTTCTTGGACTTAGTGATGATGGTATTTCCTTTGAGTGTGCCTTGGTTCGTCAAAGTGCCCTTGGTATCTGTAATCAAGGTATTGGCACTGATGAGGCTGCCGTCTTTGGTGAGGGATTTTGCCGTGCTGGCTTTGAGATACACATGAGGATAAAGAACCGTGTATGTCTTGCCATTCACGGTGACGGTGGTGGTCTCAAGCCAGACCATGTCACTGGTGAGAGCGGCCATTTGTTCTTTGGTGAGGGCGATGCCTGGTTTCAGATTGTATTCTTTCGCATAGGCGATCCCTGCATCCATGAGGGCTTTGTATTCCTCTTCATCATTGGTATAGCCATTGAGATGACGCATACCAGTGAGCTGGGTCACTTGGTTCCGGATGAGTTCTTGTTCATAGAATCCGTCACCGAGCCGTTTATTTACCTTATCGTTATCCCAAAGAAGCTGGTTGTACATGTAATCAGACGAGAGAAATGTCTTTTTGTTTGTGAAGGCGGGATCTGTCTCGATGAGATACTTGGCCTTCTCTTCTGGATGGAGCTTGTAGAGAGAGCTATCTGGGATAAAAGACAGCGTGCCACCTGTTTCTTTTCCGGCTGTACTGCCTGTATTGGTTTCTTTCCCAGTAGCAAATGGATTCAAATGCTGCTGGACGTTATCTCGCATGGTCTGGGTGATGTCTTCTTTATTTGGGTTCTTTCCTGTGTTTCCTTCATAGGATCCAACATCAAGAGAGGTGGGGTTGTCCAGCTCTTTCTGTGGCGTCATGAAAATTTGGTCCCGATAGTGCCGTCTCCATGCTTTATGGGGTCTATGTTTTCTTTTGGTGTAGCTTTCTTGTGTGGTACCGAAGGTGATTTTCTGTACTTGATTCTTTTCGGCAATGTTATCCAATGTGCCACTGTTTGCCGTGAGGGTACTCCCAGCGGTGATACGGCTGTTTTCATTGGTCACGTTGCCAGAGAGGATCATATCTTTCCCACTGGAAATGTTGCCCGCTTTCGTTTCCTGCACTTGTTTTTCTGACGTGTGGGTGGTGGTGCGAATGATGGTGTAGTATTTGATGGCTTTACTTTCGATAGCACCGATGGAATCATTGTAAGCCTTGGCTTCTTCGTTGTAGGCTTTTATCTTTTCATTGAGTTGATTCAATATTTCTTTATACTGCTTGTCCCAATCGGCTTGCTTCGGATCATCATAGCCGGGGCGTGGAGTATCCATGGATTTGACACCCAGTTCTTTAAAAATGGGATCATTGTAGTCATAGTTTGGTGCTTCTTGGCCTACTAAATCGTCGGGGACTGGTTTTTCACCGTCTTTCCGTTCTTCCTCGGTGATTTGTTCTATCTTGTCATAACCGGCTTCTTCGTAGAGTGTTTTCGGGGTGATACCTTTGTTATGGTACGCCCCATAGCCGCTTCCCAGCTCAGAGAATTCACTTTCATCAAAGGCTTGTCCTTGTTCCGGATGGCCTTGCTGATCAATACGGATACGGTTCGGATTCGTGGTGTGGCTGGTCCATACTCGTTTAGCAGAGAAGGCTTCGTTTTCATTGGTGATGGTAGGAGCTGTGAGAGACATATTTCCTTGTGCTTTGATGTCAGCTCCTTGGTTAGTGATGTCTTTGGCTTCGGAAATAGCCATGTCGCCACCGGCATAGAGCAGAGAAGAGGCACTATTCAGCAAGGTATCCCCTGTAATGATCATGTCATTCCGTGCAGCGATAGTGGCAGACTTCACCTGTGCCATATCTGCTAAAATAGCATCGACAGCCGCTTTGGAAGCAGCATAGACTGCTTGCTTATTTTCTATTTCTTTGAAATAGTTTTCTTTTTCACTATCGCTCTTGAAAGCGGTCACGTCGATGGCGAAGGCGTCATCCAGATCTTTTTCTTTCTGCTTTAAATCTTTCATAGCAGCAGCCAGTTTTTCTTCCAGTACTTTGTCTTTTCTATTTTCCAGCGTCTTAGCATGAAGGGTAATGTCTTCACCATAGATGCGACCGGTAGCTATATTCTGTAATATATCTGTGGTGATTGTATTTGCTTGGTCAGCACTCACTAAACCACGGTTTGTCAGAGTCGTGGACGTGATAGAAACACTGCCACCGTTGATCTCACCACTTTCTTTATTGGAAATATCTTTGGCACTGAGTGTAAGTGTTCCTTTGGATTCCAGTTTCTTGCTGTTAGTCAGGTTACCTTTGGCGGAAATGGTCAGATTTCCATCTGCCTGGGTGATACCGTAGTTTTCTTTCGCACTGTCATTGGTGATGTCATGATCTGTGGTGATAGTCAGATTATTACCTGCTGCCAATTTCCCATCCAGCTGAATATCTTTCGTTGTGATGGTTTCATTCTGCCCAGCCGTGATGGTTCCTTGGGCATTATGAATCAGATCAGATGAAATAGAAATATTCTCATTGGCAGCGATTAGACCTTGTTCATTTTCCAGTTTGTCTGATACAGAAATGGTATTGCTCCCATAAGCAGTTAGTTTCCCTTGAGAGTTATTTAGTGTTTTTCCTTGGATAGACAAGGTACTACCAGAAGCGATATTACCATTCAGGTTGTCCGTATGACTGGCTTGGATAGTCACATTTCCATTGGCAAGGATTTCACTATTGGAATTGTCCAGCGCATTTTCTTCTTCACTGGTTGTGGTAATGGACAAGTCTTTTTCAGAAGCAATGGTCTTGTGATTGGTGACTTGGTTGGCAGTGATTGCCATATTTCCAACGCTTCCGATGGTTTTATCATTGACAACCTGCCCGTCAGCGCGTAACGTCATATTTCCGGAAGCTGCCATAGTGCCAGTATTCTGTATATCTTTCGCATGGATGGTCATATCTTCCGTGCTGTGGGTGGTGCCGGCATGGTATAAGTTTCCTTGGTTATCCAGCACCATATGCTGGCTTTCGATGGCACCTTTAATGTCTATAGGAAGGCCTTTTTCATTGCCAATAAGGAAGATACGTCCAGCATACATGCCGCCTAGGTCTTTCACATCAATGGCAATCTCCGGTTTCTTTCCTTTTCCTTCGATAGCAGTGACTTTCCTTGTATTGGCATCAATCACATTGGCACCGGTGGTGACATGTACGGTATTCCCAAAGATAGCCGCTTCGATTTCTGCCGCTCTGGTATAAAGTTCCAATGTGTCTGCTTTTTTGCCATTGAGCCCATTTCCGGTGATAAGAATGGTAGCGTCATTATCTATGCGGAAATCTTTCAGTCGTTCCTTGTTGTCATACTCCGGTTTGCCCGTGGTCAAAATGGCACGAGCTGTATTGATGAATCCGCCACCATTGACGGTAATACCATTCGGATTGGCAATGATCACATCAGCTTTATGGCCTGCTACTTCCAGAAATCCATTCATCGTCGTAGGATTTCCGCTGGTCACTTGGTTCACAATGATTTTCGCCGGACCTTGTGCCATATTGGCATTGCCTTGCACGTAACCGGCCAGTTCCGTTTTGGATAGGGTATAGGAGTTATTCAGAATGGCCCCTTTAGTAGGTATATTGAATCGTTCATAGTCATTCCGAGAGACGCCACCGGCAGTGGGAGCAGAAATATTGACCAAGGGGATCCCATTGGCTGTTTCCTGCACTAATGGATACCGATTTCCCGGTGCTGTTGTATCAGGAAGAATGGGGGCTTCTGCCCATGCGATGGTATCACCGAAAAAGACACCGCTCAGTAAGACACAGAGTATCTTCCGTCCTAAGGATTTCATGGCTTTTGTTTTGAGAGACATGGATGGTATGGATTTCATGGTATGATGCTTCCTTTATATCTGTAGGCAGTTAGCAGTTGGAGGTTAGCCGTCATTGATATACTGCTGAGTACCAATTGCCTACCACTAACTAATTCTTGCTAACTAATACTAAAATTTCCAGCTTACAGTAAATCCGGGAACCCATTTCCTGGTGTGATAGCCTTCGGGTTTGTACAGGCTACGACTTATAAAGGCATCATAGGAAAGCCCTGAGGAAAAGTTTCCACGAAGGCCCAATGCCATACCTGCTATGGTGCGGCCCACCAGAACATCAGTAGATACACCGTATATGCTGCCTACATCCAGTCCCAGGTAGATATCGCTATGAAGGGTGGGAATCGAAGAAGATAGTTCATTTCTCAGGTACCATCCACTTTCTCCCATTAGGGTATATTCTCCATCAAAGCCTCTGACGGTATATCTATTTCCTATGCTTATGGCATCTACGCCGTATAGCCGATTTCCTTTTTTATTCCATTGTCCATGAAGGGAGCTGGAAAAGGATGCTGGACGATGCCCCATTGTAAACGGCTGCTGCCAGTCGATGTTAAAGAGCCACATCTGATACCTTGTCTTTGGAGAATCGGGATAGGTATTTTCTTTTTGGGCACCCATCCAGCCGGTTCCTTGTTTATGCCCCAGTCGTACATAGAGGGTATTTCTTCCTATATATATGCGATCAGATAAACCAACCTCTAAAGCAGTGGTATCCATGGCTTGTACGGGGATTTCCATGTCGTTAATAAAGTAATGGGAGTCTCTCTTGATCATAGAAATATCCAGTGCTTTTCTTTCTGATTGGGAACGAGAAATCATATGGTCATAGGTGAAGCGGGTGGTCTGCGTCTTCCCGCTGCTGATAAAGTCATAAGGGATACCGGCAACGGTTTGATGATAGCGGCTGCGATTGTGGCTGATAGTCAGACGGTCTTTCCCTTTCGGGATCGTATAGGAAAAGCTCTGATACCGACTCCCCTTTTCAGAGCCTCTCCGACTTCCATCCAATACAGCAGATAGTTGTAAGGTATCATTGGCATGAAATACATCATCAAAAACAATGCCTGCATTTCATTGGTATTTCCCTGTTTCTTTCATGCCGGAGTCATCTGACGATAGCATCCCATGGACTTGCTTTCCCTGTTGCACGGTGAGTTCTAGGCCCGAATAGCCGGCCTTAGCCGTAGGAAGTATTTTCATGGACACCTCTTGGGACGATACTCGTTTCATATTTTCCAGGCCTTCCTCCAGCATGCGAAGGTTCAAGAGGTCTCCGTCCCGGATGGGGAATGCGTTCTGCCAGGGAAGTTTCTTACTGCCTTGGCTGTAGATGACCTGATGCAGTCTACCGGGCAAACATAATAAATGAAGAGTGCCTGCAGAAATATTCTGCTCAGGAATCACGATCTGGGTGGTCACATAGCCTTTATCTTGCAGCTTTTGATTGAGTACCCTCACCAGTCTCTCTATGTCGTTCATGCTCAATTTCTGCTTTTCGTAGGCATGCGCCTTGTCGTTCAAAAAATCCAGTTCTTCCGGTAGACCTTCTAGATGAATTTCGTCCACATAAAAAGCAGCCATCGAGGGAGAGATGTCCTGTGTCTCTTTCTCGATGCCTGCTTTTTCTACTTTTATGCGGGGCAGAACGGCTCTGTCTTTTTTCCATTGTTCCAATTGCCGAGCTTGGTTCAGCTGTTCCTGCTGTATAAAAGGCTCAGATGCCTTTATGGCAGAAACCGGCAGCGTATAAAGTATAGATAGTGATAAAGTGGCTATAAGAATCGGTGTACTTCTTTTCATGTTCCCCTATCCTCCTCAAAATGATAGATCTTCATTACTTTCTTTAGAGAATATGTTACAGCTTTTGCTAAAGCTTAGCAAGTAGGGAAAACGGAAAATAACCGGAATTATCCGGAATGAAAACTAACAATAAGAGTAGGTTCAAACTAACAGTATCGATAAAATCTGATTTTTCCATAGATATTTTATACTATTACAACACATAGCCAATCAGAAATATCATACAGCAGCTGATGCTAAAGAGCTATTTCTATAACATAATCCAATAGATACCAAAAGCCCCAGTTATATAGAGCCAATAAATATCTATTTTCGAGACATTTCAAAAATGCTTGCCAATGTAGATTGCAAACTATGGAAGTCAAGGTGTGAAAGATAAAATCTTCCCTGCTGATCGGGGCACCTCCGCTTCAGCCAACGCCCCACTTTCGCCCAGCGGTAGGTCGTAGCGAAACACGTCCTGCCTCATTCCTCTTTTTCGCACTTTCTCCTCTTCCCTTCGTATTGTATAATAATATAGGCATCAATAGATGGATGATCTAGCGATTTAACTCATCATTCCTTTGCCTGTCAGATTCCCCTAAGGAGGTCTTTTATGAAAGGATATATCGAAGTCTATACCGGTGACGGAAAAGGGAAAACCACCGCTGCCATCGGACTTGCCGTCCGTGCTGTCGGTGCGGGAAAGAAAGTCTGTTTCATCCAGTTCATGAAGTCAATGGCCTATTCGGAACAAAAAATTCTACAGCAGCTTCCCGGATTAAAGCTAATCACTTTGGGTAAACCTTATTTCATTGCGAAAGAAGGCATGCTGACCGATGAAGAGATCAAAGCCTGGGGCTCCGCATTGCGCGTCTACCCCGCAGGGCATCCGCCGAAAGAATATCGCAACATGGTCCTCAAGGGAATCGAGGATGCGGTCAAAGCAGTCTCCAAAGACTATGATCTCGTCGTTTTAGACGAATACAACATGGCTTATTGGTATGACCTTGCGACCGAGCAGGATACGAAGCGCATCCTCGCCGCCAGAAGCCCGGACTGCGAACTCGTCTTCACGGGAAGAAATGCACCGAAGATCATTCTTGACGCCGCCGACCTCATCACAAAAATGAAAAAGATCCGGCATTACTACGACAAGGGCGTGGAATGTCGAAAGGGAATAGAGAATTGAGTTAGGAAACGCCCCTTGAGCCCGATTGATTTACAATACAAAACGAAAGGATACCACCTATGCTTACCATTCATGGCAAAAGTATTTCCGGCATGGTCACGATCGGCCCGCTGCGGATCTTCCGACACCAGCCGATGGATTTCGCCCGCACAGAGATCGAAAAGCCGGAGACCGAAGTCGCACGCTTTGACTCCGCACGCAACGCAGCCGCTGTCAAGATGAAGGAATTCTACCAAGAAGCTATCTCTCATGTCGGTCTGGATAACGCTTCTATCTTCAAAGTCTATCAGCAGATGATGACAGACTCTGAATTCGTTGACGCTGTCAAGTCTATTATTCGTAAGCAGAGCGTCAATGCAGAGTATGCCGTCCAGCAGGCGGAGCAGAACTTCACCCGTATCTATGAAGCAGATCCGGATGACTATGTCCATGGCCAGATCGCTGACCTTGCGGAAGTCGCACGCATCCTGCTCCGCACGCTCCGTCAGAAGCAGGCTCTCTTCTCTTCGGATGAGCCCTGCATCCTCTATGCGGATGACCTCACACCAAGCGAGACCATTCAGATGGATACGACAAAGATCTTAGGCTTCGTGACGAAGGAAGGCACTCCGACTTCACATACTGCGATCCTCGCTCGTGCACTCGGCGTCCCTGCAATCGTTGCGACCGGGACGGATGTCGATGCCACCCACGATGGGAAGACCGCCGTCATCGATGGCTTCTCCGGCGTTGTCTATCTCGAACCGACACCGGCTATCCTCTCCGGTATGAAAGAGAAACAGAGCCAGAGCATCCACCTAAAGGAGCTCCTCTTGCAGTTGAAGGGCCTTCCGAGCGAAACGATCGATGGTCACCGCATCGAGGTCGCAGCAAACGTTTCCTCTGCCTCCGACCTTTCTGCCGTCCTCAAGAATGACGCGGAAGGCATCGGCCTCTTCCGCAGCGAATTCATCTACATGGGCCGTGAAACGCTGCCGTCAGAGGAAGAGCAGTTTAATATTTATAAACTCGCCATCGAGACCATGGCCGGCAAGCGTGTCATCATCCGTACCCTCGACATCGGTGCCGACAAAGAAGCCTCCGCTTTCCATCTGCCGAAAGAGGATAATCCGGCGCTCGGTCTGCGCGCGATCCGCATCTCCCTGAAGCGTCCTGAGATCTTCAAAGTCCAGCTCCGTGCCATCCTCCGTGCGAGCGCCTATGGCAAAGCGGCCATCATGTTCCCGCTCATTACTTCCGTCTGGGAAGTGTGGAAGGCGAAGGAGATCCTGACGGAAGTCCAGATGGAGCTCGATAAGAAAGGCATCGCTTACGATAAGCAGATGGAGATCGGCATCATGATCGAGACACCGGCGGCTGCACTCATCAGCGACAAGCTCGCAAGAGAAGTCGACTTTTTCTCCATCGGCACGAATGACCTCTCGCAGTACACCTTGGTCGTCGACCGCACTAGCCGCAACCTGACCGATTTCTTCAATCCGCATCATCCTGCCGTCCTAAAGCTCATCCAGATGACGGTAGAAAATGCACACAAAGCCGGCATCTGGGTCGGCATGTGCGGGGAACTCGGCAGTGATCTCTCCATCACGGAGACCTTCCTTAAGATGGGCGTCGATGAATTCTCCGTCGCCCCCTACTCCGTACTTCCGCTCCGTCAGCAGATCCGCGGGATCGACTTGAGAAAATAGCAGGCACCAGGAACATACGGATCCGATTGGGCTCTGCGGTTGGCTCAGTTCCTAAAGTTGCAGAGGGCATGGAGCGGCGAAAAAAGCACCGCGAAGATCTCCAATGATCACTTCCGTTCCCTCAACACGTTTTCTCCGTATGCCGCATCAAAAAAGACACACGCACCAAAATGATATGATCCCCCTAAAGCAGACAAGGTAAATAACCAAACTGCTTTAGGGGGATTTTTTTAATGGCCAAAAGGAAACATTCAGCAGATTGGATGCTTGCCAGAGTGAGAGAATATCTTTCCG
>OIYO01001192.1_pt1 | contig 15600 bp, 16 predicted proteins | sample 1588191 | NCBI WGS metagenome assembly OIYO01 (sample SAMN03283275) | human gut metagenome | biome: human-associated habitat; material: feces | host: Homo sapiens | place: Peru | collected 2012 | reverse complement strand
GAAACGTGCGGCTTTGGAATTCTGGCGGTCTATGGAAAAACAGAGGAAAAATTCTGCAATAAAATCCAGGAGAAATGGAAAGGAATCCGTTACATCAGCCGAACAGATCAGATGAGCATTCTGCTGCTGGCCGGATATCTGCCGGTAAAAGATACCGCCTTTCAAATCTGGACGGATCTGAAAGAAAAAACACCGAGAGCAATTGGCTGGAGCAGTGGAAAATGGACAGCCGACATGCTGTATGAACAGGCAGAGAAGCTTCGAAAATGCAGTGTTCCGGCTTTTTATATGGATCCGCCGGAACTTTTCTGTGTAGATGACAAAAATCCGGAAGAGGAAAAAGCATATCATTTCCGGGAGCAGAAAGAGCGGAGAGAAGAAATCTGCCGTCTGGTCAGCAATGGAAAAAAACAGGAGACGCTGCAGACCATGAAAGATTACTTTCATCAGATGCAGGGAATTGAACCGAAAGCATTTGCACGGGAAGTGTATAATCTCTACATGTATCTCTGGAACCGCCTTATTTTAAGCGATGAACTGCTGGAAAGCTGGATGAAAGCAGAAAAAGAATTTCATGAAAGCGAAATTTTCGAAGCGGATAACAGTTATCAGCTGCGGGAAAAGATGGAGCAGTATCTGGAACGCATGCTGGAATTTTTTGAAAAACAAAATCAGAATCCGAGCTATTATGCTGTCTGCCAGGTAAAAACGTATCTCCAGGAGCATTGCTCGGAGAGTGCCGATATTGAAAAACTGGCTGCGGATGTCGGCTTATCTCCGAATTATCTGCGAAGCCTGTTTAAAGAGGCGACAGGAAAAACGATTCTGGAATACAATACCGAAATGCGTCTGCAGAAAGCGGCTGAATTATTAAAAGACAAGAAAAACAAAGTACGGGAAGTAAGTCTGGCCGTTGGATATGAAAATGTTTCTTACTTTGGCGTTGTTTTTCAGAAAAGATTTGGAGTGACACCAAATGAGTATCGTAAAATGGTATAAAAATCAAAGTTTCCAGCTTAAACTGGTCATTGGCTATCTGGTACTGGCACTGATTCCCATGCTGTGTGTTACCTGGTACAGCTATGAAAAAACCAGAAATCTGCTTCTTGCAGAAGCATATCAGAGTGCTGGACAGGAAGCGGAACGAATTGAGAAAAACTTTTCCACGATGGCAGAGCCGTATGAAACGATTCTGGATGTGCTGTATGTGGACCAGATGCTGAGCGGATACTTATTTGAAGATTACAGCAAAGATTCTCAAAGAGCTACATCCGACCATTGACGGAAAAGAGAGCATTGCAGTTACTTTTGATGCAGAATCCAAAAACTATGATGGAACATTAAAGGGAATGTATGGCCTGAAAACATACTACCAGGATGGGGACAATCTGGAGCACGTTGCAAAAGCACCAAACTTCAAAGAAATGATGTCCTTTGCAAATGAACTGTATACCGAAGGCCTTCTGGACAAAGAGTGGGTTGTCAACAAGAAAAATCAGTGGACGCAGAAACTGTCTGCAGGTAACGTATTCAGTACCTTTGCTTCCTACTGGGATACCGATGCAGCAAATACAGCACTTGCTTCTTCTGTAGGAGAAGATGCAAAATTCTATTCCTATAAAATCCTTGGAAACGGAATCAGTGCAGATGAAACTACTTACTCCGGAAGAAGTACACTTGGCTGGGATGCAATCGCGATCACCAAGAATTGTAAAAATCCGGAAGCAGCCATGAAGATGATCAACTACCTTGCAAGCGAAGAAGGACAGTATCTTCTGATGTGGGGTATTGAGGGAACCAACTGGAATATGGAAGACGGAAAACACGTTCCGAACGATGATCTGATTGAAGGATTCCAGACGGATTTTGACAAAACAAAACTGGATACCGGCGTCCGCAAATGGACCTGGTTTGTAAAGAACGGAAATGGTACAGACGGAACTCCATACGATGTATCACAGTATAAAGTAAAAGAGACCCGGCAGGTGGCTATGAATCACTTTGGTGAGAACGACAGATGGGATACCGCAGAATTTGCAGGCCTTACCCCGGCAGGAAGCACTCCGGATGGCTTGAAATGGCAGAAAATCCAGGATATCTACGATCAGGAATATCCGAAGATTGTGAATGCAGACAGCCACGATGCGGCAATGGAAGAGTACGACAAGATGATTTCAGAAATGAATGACGCAGGACTGGAAGATGTAGAAAAAGTTATCACACAGAATTATCAGGAGCGTATGAAACTCTGGAATGAGTAAGCTAAAGTAAAATAAAAAAATCACACACGGAAAAGAACCGGCAGAAATCGAAATACAGGTTTCTATGTCGGTTCTTTTTTATCAGAAGAAGCATTGCGATTTTCAAGGAATCTGGATATAATGAGGAAAACTGGAAAAACAGGGAAATCCAACCGCATGAGACAGGAGGCATCGTACATGGCAGCGAAAGAACAGTTAACCGCAATGGAAATGATCTGGGGATTTATGAGTGGGACGACAGGACATATGGGAAAGACGGACTTTGCGCCGCAGAAGGAAGCGTTCGGGGATTTTGCATCTCCGGAAACGTATTTTCCGCGCGTGACGCCGGAGAGTGAGGGAATCTCCTCGGAAAAGCTGACGCAGATGCTTCGTGAGCTCGCCGCTGCGCGCTATACGGACATGCATCATCTGCTGGTCCTGCGGAACGGACATGTCATCTGCGAATGCAATTTCGCCCCATACCGCAGCGGCATCTGGCATGCGACGTATTCGATGTGTAAGAGCATCACCGGCATGGCGGTTGGTTTTCTGATCAGTGAAGGAAAACTTTCCCTGGACGAGAACGTCTATGATATTTTTGAAAAACGAAACGGTCTGCTGCAGAAGATCCTGCGCCCGAATCTGACCGTGGAGCATCTTCTGACGATGAAGAGCGGCGTACAGTTCAACGAGATGGGCGTTGTTTCCGGCAACGACTGGGTGGACAGCTTCTTAAATGCGCCGGTCAAGGGAACGCCGGGCGAAGCGTTTGAGTACAACAGTATGAACACGTATCTGCTGTCTGCAATCATACAGGAGCGCACCGGCATGAAAATGGTGGATTACCTGCGGCCGCGTCTGTTTGAGCCGCTCGGCATCCGGAAAGTTTTCTGGGAGAGCTGCCCGGCAGGGATTACGAAAGGCGGCTGGGGCCTTTTCCTGTGCCCGGAGGACGCGGCCAAGCTTGGTGTGATGTACGTGAACGGCGGAAAATTCGAAGGAAAACAGATCGTCCCGGCGGAATGGGTCGCAGCGTCCACCTCCGTTCATGCGACACCGCCGGAAAAGATGGGAAAATACGGCTATGGTTACCAGGTCTGGATGGAGGAGCGGCCGGGCAGCTTTGCGTTCAATGGCATGCTGGGGCAGAACGTGCTCGGTTACCCGGACACCGGCGTGGTGATCGTGACGAATGCGGGCAGCAACGAGCTGTTCCAGACGTGTGAGATGCTCGACATTGTGCGGAAGTATTTCGGCGCGGAATTTGGTGCAGAGTTAAAATCCGGCGAGACGGAAAGCCCGATGGCATATCAGAAGCTGGTGCAGACCTGCCGTGATCTGGAGGGCGCGAAAGAGACACCGGGAAGAATCCTGCGCGGCGGCTGGAAGCGGAGAACACCTGGGCCGCGGAACAGCGGAACACCGCGTCAGATCGACATGGCGCAGCTTCTGCATGGAAAAGAATATAAAATGGAGGACACGCATGTCGGCATGTTTCCGCTGACGCTGCAGGTCTTCCACAACAACTTTTCCGACGGCATCCGCCGCATCGGTTTCTTCTATGAAAAAGGCCGTTTCTTTGTCGAGCTGACCGAGGGAGAAAAAACACAGCATATTGAGATTGGTCTTACGGGGGCCAAAGTTGTAGAATGGGTGGAAAACGAGGAATCGTATCTGCTCGGAACGACGGGACAGTTTGCGGAGAATGAAGACGGCGAACTGGTGCTGAAGCTTGAGTTCGCGTTTCTGGAAGAGGCCGCAAGACGGAAGGTCAAAATCATTTTCCAGCGTGATTTCGAGCGGATCAGACTGGAGTGGAATGAGACGCCGGGCAAGGATCTGATTATTGAGGGTCTTGAATCCCTCGTGACGGATGTGGCGATCGCACCGCTTCTGCCGTCGCGGTTCCGCGAGCGGAGCCTTGACATGATCCATCTGCTGATGGCACAGACCATTGAGCCAATGGTAGAGGCACACCGCGTGCGGCTGGGGGAAGAAACGGAGACAGAAGAAGCGGCAGCGGAAGCTGAATCGGCCGCGGCAGTGGAAAATGCGGAAAACGCAGAAGAAACGGTGTAAAAACAGAAAAAATCAGAAGAGAAATGTGGATAAAAAAGGGAATGGAGCTGCCGGATGCGCAGTTCCATTCCCTTAAAAAAATACAGATTACAGATTCAAAGCCATATCGCCGGATTTGATCAGGTTTGCCTTGCGGAATACCTCCGAGAAGAACAAGGTGATCACAGCCGGAAGCACGAAGTGGAGCAGAATGATTTTGATGATGACGAGCTTCGGATCATCGTAAGCGATCATCGTCTGATACGTTGTGATCTGTCCGACAAGACCTGCGGAACCCATGCCGCTTCCCGTTGCATTATTCTGCATATTGGCGAGGATCGTGGAGACGGGTCCTAAAATCGCACTCGAGAAGATGACGGGCAGCCAGATCAGCGGATGACGCATGATGTTCGGCACCTGGAGCATCGAAGTTCCAAGCCCCTGTGCGACGAGACCGCCGAATTTGTTTTCCCGATAACTTGCAACCGCGAATCCGACCATGTTGCAGCAGCAGCCGATCGTTGCGGCACCGGCTGCGAGACCGGAAAGATTCAGAATGATGCCAAGTGCGGCGGAGCTGATCGGCAGGGTCAGAACCATACCCATGACAACGGAAACAACGATTCCCATGATGAACGGCCGCTGTTCCGTTGCCCAGTTGATGATGCTTCCGAGGCCTGTCATCATCTGGGAGATCGGCGGTCCGACGAGCAGTCCGACAACGGAACCGGCTCCGATGGTGATGACCGGTGTCACGATGATATCAACCTTCGTTTTGCCGGAAACCAGATGGCCGCAGGTGATGCCTGCAAAAGCTGCGATAAAAGCGCCGAGCGGTTCGCCAGGTCCTGCGAGAACGGCGTTGCCGTCCACAAAGAATGTGCCTCCGGTGATCTTGCCGGCATAGCCGCCGACCATGGCGGCAACGGCTGCGGAAACCGTAACGAGCGGGCTTTCGCCGTATTTGACTGCCACGCCGACGCCGATACCGGCACTTGTCAGGGCTGCGGCAGCTTTTCCAAGCAGATAGATTACATTTCCGGTCGAACCGCCGATCAGAAGACCGATCTGCTGAATCATCGTACCGATAATCAGGGTTGCAAAAAGACCCTGCGTCATGCCGCCGAAGCCATCAATGAAGATGTGCGAGGCGACTTTTTTGATTGTTCGCATATGGATTTCCTCCTCATGTATGTATTACATTGCTGTATTCACAAGTGACTTGTCAGTCGACTTTTAGTCTATCATAAGATGGTGGCGGGTGCAATCCTTTTCCGGGGGCATAAGTTGACAAAAGAAAGGGGCACGCTTATAATTGAGACAAATTCAGGGCGCTTCCAGAAAACAGCGCAGACAGTAAAAAAGTGATAAAGGAGACGCATGGGAAAACAGAAAAAGAAACAGAAAAAACGCGGCAATCCGCTTTGGACTCTTGTATTTTTAGCGGCACTTGCTGTTTTCTGCTTTTCCGGGTACAAGCTGATCGGCATTTACCTGGATTACAAGACCGGCACGGATGAATACCGGGATCTGCAGCAGTATACGACGGAAATTACAAAAACGCCGGAGACACCGGCACCGACGAAAACAGAGGAGCCGCAGGCGGAATCCGAAGCGGCGGAGCCTTCCGAACCGGAGCCGGAACCACTGTCGTATCCGACAGAACCGCCGCTTGCCGTCGATTTTGAATCCTTAAAAGCGATTAACCCGGATGTGAAGGGATGGCTTTATATCGAAGCTCTCGACATCAGTTACCCGGTCGTACAGGGGCCGGACAACGATGCGTATCTTCATACGACGTACGAGGGAACGAGCAACTTTGCGGGTTCCATTTTCCTCGATTACCAGAATCAGGGTGATTTCAGTGATGGAAACACGATCGTTTACGGTCATAATATGAAGAATCTCTCCATGTTCGGAAAATTAAAGCAGATGAAGGAGCAGGAAAAATACAAGGACAGCGTCTATTTCTGGATGCTGACGCCGGAATCAAACGATGTGTACCAGATTTTTTCTGCCTTTTATACGGAGGCAGACAGCGATGTCTACACGCTGTATTCCGGCGGTGGTGAAGCGTTTGCGCAGTATCTGAATACCATGGCGGCGCGGTCAGAGATCCCGGTGGAGCAGCCGGAAATGGATGAAAACAGCCATGTCATTGTGCTGTCTACCTGTGCGGCGAGTGATACGACCGGCCGATTTGTTGTACTGGGAGTACGACGGAACCGGTAAAGTTGTGAAAAAGCTTTTTTGAAGGCTGCATACAGGCCGCAGGTTTTAATCTGCGGAAAGAATTCGGCAACGATTTTCTGATCTTACTATAGAAGGAGGAAGGCCAGATGGAAGAGGAAAGAAAAATCGAAGAACTGCAGAGATTGATTGATACGCATGAAAATATCGTATTCTTCGGCGGCGCGGGCGTGTCCACGGAGAGCGGGATTCCGGATTTCCGGAGCGTGGATGGCCTTTATCATCAGAAGTATGACGTTCCGCCGGAGACAATTTTAAGCCACAGCTATTTCCTGCGGTACCCGGAAAAGTTTTATGCTTTTTACCGCGACAAAATGCTTCCGGTCGGCGCGGAACCGAACGCGGCGCATAAGAAACTTGCAGAGCTCGAAGCGGCGGGAAAACTGAAAGCGGTTGTGACACAGAATATCGACGGGCTCCATCAGGCTGCCGGAAGCAGAGTCGTGTATGAGCTGCACGGAAGCACACACCGCAATTACTGCATGAAATGCGGGGCAGCCTGCGATACAGAGCTGGTGAGAAAGAGCAGCGGCGTTCCAAGATGTGAAAAATGCGGCGGCATGATCAAGCCGGATGTCGTTCTCTACGAGGAGAGCCTGAACGAGAAAGTGCTCGACGGAGCGATCCGCGCGATTGCGGCGGCAGATCTTCTGATTGTCGGCGGAACGTCGCTTGCGGTTTATCCGGCGGCGGGCCTTCTCCAGTATTTTGAGGGCGATGCGCTGGTTCTCATCAACAAGGGCGCAACACCGATGGACAGCAATGCGGATCTTCTGATCCAGCAGCCGATCGGACAGGTGCTTGGCAGCATCAAAGTGAACTAGATTATAATTAGAAAATAGAAGGCGGAAGAAACATGGCAGAACATTACGAAGTAGGCGATATTGTAAAACTGAAAAAACCGCATCCGTGCGGCAGCAGCGAGTGGGAGATCCTGCGTGTCGGCGCAGATTTCCGTCTCAAATGCACCGGCTGCGGCCACCAGATCATGGTAGCGCGCAAGCTGGTCGAGAAAAACACCCGTGGATTACGAAAAAAAGATGCGTAATACCGTGAAAAAAACAAGAAAACACGCGAAAAAGGGCTTGCTATAAGCCCTTTTTTATGTTAGAATAACAAATTGTGACGTATAAAAATAATTCCTTGCTCCCCATAATGAAAATGGGGTGCCAAAAAGTCCAAAAGGAGGTAAAGCATGAACAAGTACGAATTAGCACTGGTTGTGAATGCAAAACTTGAAGAAGAGGAACGCGCAGCTGTAGTTGAGAAAGCCAAAGGTTATGTAACCCGTTACGGCGGAACAGTTGGCGAAGTAGAAGAGTGGGGCAAAAAACGCCTTGCATACGAAATTCAGCATATGCGTGAAGCATATTACTACTTTATTCAGTTTGAAGCAGACGCAACAGCTCCGGCAGAGATCGAGAGCCATATGCGTATTATGGATAACGTACTGAGATACTTAGTCGTTAAAAAGGAAGCTTAAGAGGTAAGCGAATGAATAAAGTTATATTGATGGGAAGATTGACCCGAGATCCCGATGTCAGATACTCTGCTGGAGAGAACTCCACAGCGGTAGCCCGTTATACACTGGCTGTTGACCGCAGATTCCGCAGAGACGGCGATTCCGCAACCGCAGACTTTATCGGATGCGTTGCTTTCGGCCGCCAGGCAGAATTTGCAGAGAAATACCTGCGTCAGGGAACGAAGATCGCCATCACCGGCCGCATTCAGACCGGAAGCTACACCAACCGTGAAGGCCAGAAGGTTTACACGACAGACGTAGTTGTAGAAGAGCAGGAGTTTGCAGAGAGCAAAAATGCAGGTGGAAACAACGGAGGATACTCCGCACCGCAGCATAACAATCCGGCTCCGTCCACGAATACATCTGACCTGGGCAGCGCCGATGGTTTTATGAATATTCCCGATGGCATTGACGAAGAATTGCCATTTAATTGATAGAAAAGGAGAGATTGATCATGGCTTATAATAATAGTGAAAGACCAGCTTCCAGAAGACCGGTCCGCAGAAGAAGAAAAGTTTGTGTTTTCTGTGGTGGAGAAGAGATCAGCTACAAGGATGCAGCTAAACTGAAAAAATATGTATCCGAGCGTGGTAAAATCCTGCCGAGACGTGTAACTGGAACCTGCGCAAAACATCAGAGAGCAGTAACAGTAGCCGTTAAGAGAGCAAGACATATGGCTATTATGCCGTACGTAGATGATTGATTCTGACTTGCGCTAAGCACTGTCCGAACGTTCATTTTGAATCGGTAAATAAATAGAGGTATCTGCCCGAAAAGGGCGGGTACCTTTTTTTGTATCCAGAAGTATCTTGTTGCCAAAGTACAGGTCAAAGTGGTATAATCGGAAGGACAGGAGCGAAATACAACACGCAACGTTGGAAAGGTGTTAGGAAATGAAAAGCAAAATGAAGTTGAGCGGCCAATTGCGGAGCTATCTTCGATGGCCGCTGATTTTGTCCGTCCTGATGCTTGTGATGAATATCGGCATGTATTTTGTGGATGTGATGGCAGGAATGTGGTTCACGCTGTTTTTTGCAGTCTATGTGATCGCAGCCGCAGTTCTCTATTACAGACAGCGTCCGCAGGTGATCAATGAGCTGATTACCTTTGCGACCGAATACGGCCAGGTTCAGAAGCATCTGATCCAGGAACTGGCGCTGCCCTATGCCGTCATGGATTCGCAGGGAAAACTTCTCTGGGTCAACAAAGAGTTTACAAAAATCACAGGGAAGGATACACAGTATCATAAATGTATCGCCACCATTTTTCCGGAGCTGACGGTCGAGCGGCTGCCGAAAAATGAGGAGGAGACCGACATCGACGTGGCTTATGGCGAAAAGAATTTCCGTGCCCATGTAAAAAGCGTCTGCATCGATGAGCTGATCCAGAATTCGGAGATGATCAATACAGATATCAAAGGCTATTTTATCCAGGCACTGTATCTGTTCGATGAGACGGAGCTCCGCGAGTATATGCGGAAGTTCGAGGATGAGACGATGGTCACCGGTCTTCTGTATCTGGACAACTACGACGAGGCGCTGGAGAGCGTCGAGGAGGTCCGCCGTTCCCTTCTGACCGCACTGGTCGAGCGAAAGATCAATAAATATTTCAACGATCTCGACGGACTGGTGAAGCGGTATGAGAACGACAAATACATTGTGGTCATGCGCCGGAGTTCCTTAAATGAGCTGAAAGAGAAAAAGTTCGATATCCTTGAGGACGTCAAGACCATCAACATCGGAAATGAGATGGCGGTCACGATCAGTATGGGTATCGGAGCAGATGCTGGATCGTTTGCGAAAAACTCCGAGTATGCGAAAATCGCGATCGATCTGGCACTTGGCCGGGGCGGCGATCAGGTCGTTTTAAAGGACGGTTCGAAGATTCAGTATTTCGGCGGAAAAACGCAGGCTGTGGAGAAGAATACGAGAGTCAAAGCCCGCGTCAAGGCGCACGCGCTGAAGGAATTTATGAACACGAAAGAGAAGGTCGTTGTCATGGGACACCGCCTGCCGGATGCCGATTCGTTCGGTGCGGCCATCGGTATCTACCGTGCGGCGAAATCGCTGAATAAAAAAGCGTATATTGTCATCGACAATCCGACCAGCTCGATCGTTCCGCTGATGAATACGTTCCGCGACAACCAGGATTACGAGGCGGACATGTTTGTCAACAACCATGAGGCGAAAGAGATCATGGACGACAACACGCTGCTCGTCGTGGTCGACACGAATAAGCCGAGTATCACGCAGTGTGAGGATCTGCTGTACATGGCGAAAATGATCGTCGTGCTGGATCATCACCGGCAGGGAAGCGATACGATCCGCAATTCGGTGCTTTCCTATATTGAGCCGTATGCATCGTCCGCGAGCGAGATGGTTGCCGAGATTCTTCAGTATTTTACCGAGGGAATCCGCATCCGGAACGTGGAGGCGGACAGTATCTATGCCGGCATCATGATCGATACCGACAACTTTATGCAGAAAACGGGTGTCCGCACGTTCGAGGCGGCAGCGTTCCTGCGCCGCTGCGGTGCGGATGTGACGCGTGTGCGCAAGCTGTTCCGTGAAGATATGAACGATTACAAGGCAAGAGGAGAGACGATCCGCAATGCGGAGCTGTTCCGCGGCCAGTTCGCGATTTCCGAATGCCCGAGCGACTATGTGAACAGCCCGACGGTGGTCGGAGCACAGGCGGCGAACGAGCTGCTGAACATTGTCGGCGTCAAGGCGTCTTTTGTACTGACCGAGTATAAAGGCGTGATCTATATCAGCGCCCGCGCGATCGATGAGGTCAATGTACAGATCATCATGGAGCGGATGGGCGGCGGCGGTCATCTGAATATGGCAGGATGCCAGCTTGAGACCGTCGATCTGGAGGGGGCGCGCAGCCTCCTAAAATCAACCTTAACAGAAATGCAGGATGGAGGAGAAATCTGATATGAAAGTTATCTTACTGGAAGACGTAAAAGCACTTGGTAAAAAAGGACAGACTGTAAACGTAAGTGACGGATATGCAAGAAATATGCTTCTGCCGAAAAAACTCGGTATCGAGGCAACCGCAAAAAATCTGAATGAGCTGAAACTCCAGAAAGCACACGAAGACAAAGTGGCAGCAGAGCAGCTCGCTGAGGCACAGGCTTTCGCGAAAGAGATCGAGGAGAAACAGGTTACCGTAGCGATCAAAGTCGGCGAGGGCGGAAAAGTATTCGGAAGCGTATCGGCAAAAGAGATCGCTGAGGCAGCCAAAGAGCAGCTCGGATACGACATCGACAAAAAGAAAATGCAGCTTCCGAACCCGATCAAGGTTCTTGGAACGACAGAAGTGCCGATCCGCCTGCATACCAAAGTAACTGCAAAGCTGAAAGTTATCGTAAAAGAAGCATAATTCTATGGAAGAAGCACTGATTAAACGAATCCTTCCGCACAGCATCGAGGCGGAGCAGTCGGTCATCGGTTCCATGCTGATGGGGCGCGAAGCCATCATGGCGGCATCGGAAATCCTGACGAGCGACGATTTTTACCAGCACCAGTACGGCGTCATTTTTGATGCCATGGTGGAGCTGTTCAACGAGGGAAAACCGGTCGATCTGGTCACTCTGCAGAACCGTCTGCGCGAAAAGGATGTTCCGCCGGAGATCAGTTCGATGGAGTTTGTCCGCGACCTTTTAAATGCGGTGCCGACTTCGGCGAATGTGCGCCATTATGCGAACATCGTCAGCGAGAAAGCGGTGCTGCGCCGTCTCATTAAGCTGACAGAAGAGATAGAGAATGACTGCTATCTGAACAAAGAGCCGGTGGAAGTCATCATGGAGGAGACGGAAAAGAAGATGTTCCAGTTATTGGGCCAGAGGAACTCCGGCGACTTCATGCCGATCCGTCAGGTTGTCATCAATACACTGGAGAACATCGAGCGTGCATCGAAGACGAAGGGAAATGTCACGGGTATTCCGACCGGATTCACGGATCTGGATTACAAGACTTCGGGTCTGCAGAATTCCGACTTTATCCTGATTGCGGCGCGTCCGTCTATGGGTAAAACGGCCTTTGTCCTCAATATTGCGCAGTATATGGCATTCAAAAAAGACAAAGCCGTTGCGATTTTCAGTCTCGAGATGTCGCGGGAGCAGCTGATGAACCGTCTGCTCTCGATGGAGTCGAAAGTAGATTCCCAGCATCTGAGAACCGGAAACCTGAAAGACGACGAATGGAGCAAGCTGATCGAGAGCGCCGGTATGATCGGTGAATCCCGACTGATGATCGATGATACACCTGGTATCTCGATCGGAGAGATGCGGTCGAAATGCCGCAAATACAAGCTGGAGCACGGCCTTGATATCATCATCATCGACTACCTGCAGCTGATGTCGGGAAGCGGAAAGAGCTCCTCGGAATCGCGTCAGCAGGAGATTTCGGACATCAGCCGTTCGTTAAAAGCACTCGCCAGGGAGTTGAATGTGCCGGTTGTCGCACTGTCCCAGCTTTCCCGGGCTGTTGAGCAGCGTACCGACCACCGTCCGATGCTTTCCGACCTGCGTGAGTCGGGAGCGATCGAGCAGGATGCCGACGTTGTTATGTTTATCTATCGAGATGATTACTATAATAAGGATTCCGAGAATAAGGGAATCGCGGAAATCATCATCGCCAAACAGCGAAACGGCCCGATCGGAACTGTCAATCTGGTCTGGCTGCCGGATTATACGAAATTTGCGAATGCAGAGAGATAAAAGAAAATATTTGTAACTATTCAGAGCCATGCGAAATTGAGGGGAAAAGTGCGACTCATGCTTGCATGAATGAGTACTTTTCCCCTCAATTTTATATGGCGGGAAGCCACATCGAGATGTAGCGTAGCGGAATCGAGATGGGGCTCTGAATAGTATGGTGTCAGAACGTGTCGTGGGAAGTTTCCGCGGCACGTTTTTTGCGTGAAATTGGATAGAATTGTATGAAAATGTCGGAATATTACGATGAAATTTTCTTGCGGCAGGGGATAACAGATCCTATAATAAAGGGAAGAAGGGAGTGGCTGCCGTATGGAAAATAGAACGTATCTGGTCACGGAGGCGGAGAAGCTGACAGGGGAGAAAGCGCATGTGCTCCGGTACTGGGAGGACGAGCTTGGCATGGAAATCCACCGCAATTCGCTGGGACACCGCTGCTATACTGCGCAGGACATTCAGATTTTTCTGGGAATCCGGGAACTGAAGAAAAAGGGGCTTCACCTGAAAGCGATCCGCGAGCTGATGCCGAAGCTGGTGCAGGCAACGGCGGAGATCAAAGCGTTTCCGGCGGAAGCGGCAGAGACAGTAAAGGAGAAGCCGGATCAGGTGATACCGGGAGAATCGGACGAAGTGCCGGAGGTAGTTGTCGATCTTCTGCCGGAGCGGGAGGCAGAACAGCTGGCGGACACCGTGATGCGGCAGGAAGAGGAGGAGCGTCAGACGGAATTTTACCGCGTACTCGGCCGTCTGCTTGACCAGATGATACAGAAGAGGCGTCAGGAGGAACGGAGCCGCCGCGTGGACGAGGCGATCCGCCGCCACCAGCAGAGCCGGAGAGAAGCAGCGGCGACGCTGGAGCAGAAAGGAAAACGGACGAAAGCAAAACGGAGCCATCGAACCAAAGGGTAAATTGGACAGAAAAAAAGAACGCCTGCGAGAGGCGTTCTTTTTGGATCCACGCGGAAATCCGACTTATTTTGCAGCCAGATAATCGTTGATCTGGTCTTCCAGAACCTGAGCGTCCAGACCGTGAACCATAGCTGCTTCTTCCAGGGACTCACCCTGTGCAGAAGGGCAGCCGATGCAGTGCATGCCGGCTCCCATCAGGATTCCGATGATATTTGTATCCATTGCGATTAACTCGCCGATTGTCATGTCTTTCGAGATCTTTGCCATCTTAAAGTTCCTCCTTTAAATGTGTATATACCCGTCGTTCCGATTTTGACGGCTATTTTGATTATAGCGTACCCCCGGGGGGAATGCAAGAACAAATTCGTGAGATTATAGAATGTTTATAATTTTGTACTTGTATTTCAGGGGGCAATCGTTTACAATGTGGATAGTACCGAAAGGGCCAAAAAATCTACAAGGAGGATAAGATCATGGCATATGTAATCACAGACGAATGTGTAAGCTGCGGAACCTGCGCTGGAGAATGTCCAGTAGAGGCTATCGCTGAGGGAGATTCCCATTACGAAATCAACCCGGATGTATGCGTTGAGTGCGGAACATGCGCAAGCGTATGTCCAACCGAGGCTATCACAGAAGAGTAATTTGTACGGAACGTACAAAAAAGGAAGTCCTTCGCGGACTTCCTTTTTTGTGCATGCGTTTCAAGGTTTACAGAGAAGCCAGCTCCTGCAGAGCATTCTCTTTTACCATTGCATTTCCATGTTCCAGCAGAAATGCTTCAGCGGCCAGGGAGAAGGATTCCTGTCTGCCGTACTCGGAGAGAATGTTGCAGACCTTGTTGAATTCCTCCGGTTTGCAGCCGGACTGGTGCAGAACGAGCTGATAGTTGGCATCTGCCGTGTTCTTATAGAGGGAATTGCTGCCGGTAAAATACTGGTTCAGCGCTTTGGCGGAGCTGATGACATCGTCAAGTGTTGAGAAGTGGAAGGTGCGTACCAGATCCACATTCTTTTCCTCGGATGCGGCAGGCTCTTTTTCGTTTTCCTTCTGTGCCGCTTTCTTTGCGATTTCCTGTGCCTTGTTCTTCACATCGCAGAGCTTGTGGAACAGGTCGATGATGTCGTCCGCGCCGGAATACTGTACCGGTTCCGGTCCGTCCGTATCGTCGCCGGATGGAGCAAATTTGGCGAAGCGGGTGTCGAGCTCCTGCGGGTCCTCGACTCTGGTGATAATGAGGACAATGCTGTCCGGAGCCACCGGAACGGCCTCGACCATGAGCGGGGCATTATCCACATTGAAGCCGAACTGCTGATTGGCTTCGATCATCATATCCTGAAACAGGCTGCGGGCTTTTTCCGTGCCGTAAGCCAGTTCGCTGAGCTTTAAATTTCTTTCGGCAAGATCGGCGCTGGTCAGTGTGCAGCGGATCTTGTTGTCATTGATTTTTTCTATTTTCATAACTCTCACGTCCTTAATTACTCTTTACTTATATAAATAGGGCTGCTTACGATATAGTATAACACATCACGGAAAGAAGTAAAGAACTTAAGATTTTTTTTACATTTCGCATAATTTTTTCAGAAATGAAGGAACAAACTTTATTTGTAATTCCCCCGGTTTGAAGTATAATAGGAGGTGGGGAAACCTTTGCTTCTGCCCGGAGGGTGCATACTCCGGCCGGAAGCAGGCACAGAAAAAACGGATCGGATAAGAAGGCGTCCCCGTGAAACATGATCATTGAAACTAAAAATAAAAGTATTTCATACGGATCGATGGGGCTTTCTTTTTTGTACGTCACAACTGCAAATAAGCCATGAAACAAACAATCGACAAAACTTTTTAACATCAGTAGACAAGAAGTCCCCCGCTTCTAAAGCGGTGGGATGAATTGT
>OIYO01001190.1_pt1 | contig 15659 bp, 11 predicted proteins | sample 1588191 | NCBI WGS metagenome assembly OIYO01 (sample SAMN03283275) | human gut metagenome | biome: human-associated habitat; material: feces | host: Homo sapiens | place: Peru | collected 2012 | reverse complement strand
CATTTCAATCCTATTATAGTCTTATTTCTAACTTTCAGAAAATGCAGGATAATATTTTCAAAAATTTAATTTCAATCCTATTATAGTCTTATTTCTAACTCAAACTCTATGGCTTCATAGAATTCGTTTGCTGAATTTCAATCCTATTATAGTCTTATTTCTAACTTATTGAAGATTATCAACAAAATTTTATAAACTAATTTCAATCCTATTATAGTCTTATTTCTAACTGATTGTAGGTTTGTTATATTTGTGATACTGTGTGTGATTTCAATCCTATTATAGTCTTATTTCTAACTCCGCACCATTGAACACAAGTTTCAACTTATGATGATTTCAATCCTATTATAGTCTTATTTCTAACAATAGATACATATGTAGGGTATGACTCCACAAATTAATTTCAATCCTATTATAGTCTTATTTCTAACACATATATCAACACCTGTAAGTTTATAGTAGACCAAATTTCAATCCTATTATAGTCTTATTTCTAACTGTAACTGTTGTGACCGTGCAAGGCTTGGTTATCAAAATTTCAATCCTATTATAGTCTTATTTCTAACAATTTATTAAAATAGTATAAAGGAGCAGAAAAAAATTTCAATCCTATTATAGTCTTATTTCTAACAATGCGGGATTGTTGTCAAAATAACTATTCTTGACAATTTCAATCCTATTATAGTCTTATTTCTAACGGACATCGGTGTGCCAAAAATCTATGTAATAGACCTATTTCAATCCTATTATAGTCTTATTTCTAACTTTCTTTTTGCTCTTTTTCAAGAGCAATCCTTTATTTCAATCCTATTATAGTCTTATTTCTAACTAGTATTCGCAATAAATAGTGTAGGTTCATCTGGTGTATTTCAATCCTATTATAGTCTTATTTCTAACCTTATTACCATTATTATAAGGCTCTGCCACATAATTATTTCAATCCTATTATAGTCTTATTTCTAACTGTAATGATAGTCATCTTCAGTGTATCTGTTGTTGTAATTTCAATCCTATTATAGTCTTATTTCTAACGCTGTGATGATGCAGATATTTATGTAAGTACCTAATTTCAATCCTATTATAGTCTTATTTCTAACCCGAAACTGCTACATCCCATGTTTTTATATTTTGGATTTCAATCCTATTATAGTCTTATTTCTAACTTCATCAGCCTTACGAAATATAGAAGCAAGTGTATTTCAATCCTATTATAGTCTTATTTCTAACATTGTTTTTCTACAAATGTTACTCATTTAAATTATGCATTTCAATCCTATTATAGTCTTATTTCTAACATTGATTGACTTGTAGCTAATTTAGTTTTAGCAAAATTTCAATCCTATTATAGTCTTATTTCTAACGCTATCGCTAATAAAGATATACTCCCCATTCGTTGATTTCAATCCTATTATAGTCTTATTTCTAACGAGCTATCGGGATGGCAAGCATAGGTCAATTAACTGTATTTCAATCCTATTATAGTCTTATTTCTAACATTCCGAGTATGCGGGAACTACAAAAACAATAACATATTTCAATCCTATTATAGTCTTATTTCTAACTTGGTTGTTGGGATATAGTTCGAAACCCATTTTTATTTCAATCCTATTATAGTCTTATTTCTAACTTAACATGCTAGGTTATCATAGTGAATATGATAAACCATTTCAATCCTATTATAGTCTTATTTCTAACGTAGTTGACTCTACACAAACTTTAATCATCTCATTTGATTTCAATCCTATTATAGTCTTATTTCTAACATTCACCATACATGATAATGCCCCACCAAGTAATCGATTTCAATCCTATTATAGTCTTATTTCTAACAGTGTGAATATGAATTACAAAAAAGAGAAGCTGAATTTCAATCCTATTATAGTCTTATTTCTAACTTAATGAGGTATATGGTTCCAATTGTTCCAGTTGTATTTCAATCCTATTATAGTCTTATTTCTAACCTTTTTTAATAATGTTCATGTCTTGTGTTACTCCATTTCAATCCTATTATAGTCTTATTTCTAACCCCATTCTTCCCATTTCTGAGTTCTTCTTTCATAATTTCAATCCTATTATAGTCTTATTTCTAACAAAACGAATATGGGGAAGATTGCGATTTTAGCAACATTTCAATCCTATTATAGTCTTATTTCTAACATTCTCTTCTTTCATCGTTTATCACATCTTGTGTATTTCAATCCTATTATAGTCTTATTTCTAACGGGCATTTTTCCTGCAGTAAGTACTGCAATACATTATTTCAATCCTATTATAGTCTTATTTCTAACCTGTAATTAAGCCAACTTCTCCATTGTCATATAAATTTCAATCCTATTATAGTCTTATTTCTAACTTATGAAAAAATTATTCATTTTAGAATTACAAGCATATTTCAATCCTATTATAGTCTTATTTCTAACAACAATGATTTTTCTTGTTATATTCCATTAATTTTAATTTCAATCCTATTATAGTCTTATTTCTAACAGGCCACATTTTTTCTCAAAAAGGGCAAAACCAATTTATAATTTATTTATTCATGCACTTAAATTTGTTGATTATGAAAAATGTTTTTTATTTATATGTATCAACAAAGAAGACAAAATAATTGAAAATAAAAAATAAAACTTAGAAATTTATAAAATAAAATATCAACCTATTTAAAAGAGGATTATCCTATTTAAATAAATAAAACTTAAAAAAATAATCAAAAAATAAAATTTTTTAAATAGCTAAAAAATAATCAAAAAATAAAATATGTGATAAACAAAGCTTTTAAAATTTATTTTATCAAATTTAACAGTTTAAATAAAATTAAAAATATCAAATTTATAAAATTTCATCGATAGGTGCTTTTTCAATACCTAAAACCTCACGATTCATCACATCAGCCATTCTTAATTTATAAATTATAACTGAATCAACCTCTGTGTCAATTATTTTCATTAAACCATCATGAATTATCTTAAACTCGCTTTCACTAGCTTCTCCTTCAAAAACAGAATTTTGAATCCAAAAGAGATACTGCCTTAAAAATGACTTTACTTTATTGACCCGCTCAACCTTAATATCATAAACTATAATTACATACATAAAGTCACCACCAGCTTACAAATGGATCATATTTTTCAATACCTAAAATATGTTTTTTAAGTTTATGTGCTTCTAATCGGATTAATCTTTGGTAAGAAACATTTTTCTTTAATTTTTTATGTTTAATCGTTTTTTCAAGTCGTTTATTGTATTCTTTTATGAATTTATTTCGTCCTTTATCATTTAAAAGACAACAGTTTAAATCTTCATTAAAATCTTTTTTAGACAACATTCTTTTGTTAACCATATAAAAAATCAATCTATCAACAAAAATCGGCTTAAAAATTTCACTAAGATCCAAAGATAGTGAAAATCTTCTTTCAGAAGGTTCATGAAGATAAGATATTGTAGGATTTAATTGTGTATTATACAATTCTGTCAAAACTGTAGAATACATCATTGAATTTCCAAAACTAATTAAAGAATTTATCATATTTTTAGGAGGTTGTCTGGATCTGCCTTCCATTTTAAAATCATCGGGAAGAATTTCATCAAATTTAGAATAATATTCCGAGCGAATCCTACCTTCAATATTCATTATTTCAGTTATTTTATTTGTTGAATTTAACTCTGATAATGTTTCTTTAATATTGTTTTCAATTTTATAATATGCTAAAACCTTTAAAATATTATTTGCTGCTCCTTCAACAAATAATTTAGCTAACTCCAACCTTTTTTGAATATTTAAATAATAATCTGCCTGTTTTACTAACAAATCACCAGACAATAATGTTTCACGAGGATAATAAGATCCGCTATAAAAACCATAATAATTGAAAAAATGAATAGGAACTCCATTTTTAGATAAAAGACTCATTACCTGTGAAGAAAAAGTTATCTGACCATATGCATAAATTGAATATACTTTATTGATTGGAATTGGTTTTTTACCTTTTTCATTGACAAAATAAATAGTATTTTCTTTCCTTTTAAGAATCCCTTCAGACAAGATATAATAATTCTTTTTTGACATTTTAAAAAACACCTCTATGAAAAACAAAACTCAAAATAAGCACATTTACTGCAAATTCTTTTCTTTTTAGGTTTTGGCATCGAACTATCAACAATATTTTTGATATTGTCAATTATTTCAAATAAATCTCGTTCTTTTTCTTTTGTTAAAGTAATTTTCTTCTTTTTGCGACTATCTGGATAATTTAAAAAACCTACAACATTTTTTATATCTTTTTCATGTTTTAAATAAAACATATAATATAAAAGTTGATATTCATTAGCTAAATTCATTTTTTGTGACTTTTTTACTTCATGAATTTCAACAGAATCAGTTATTTTAATAAAATCTACATTAATTAAGTTATCAATAAGAAAATCTTTTTCTCTTTTAAAACTAGTTTCATGTAAAAATTTACCTAACTTGACATTCTCATGCTCATCTTCTAATTGGATATTATGAGAAAATAACCATAGTTTAGTTTTACATATGAAATAGTAATTAATTTGAGTTCCATTAATTTTAGAAATCATAAAATTCATTTATAAAATTGTGGATTCTTCATCCGAAAGTTTTAATCCCAATTCCGAATCATATTTTACATCGATAAAGTAAGTATTGCTATTACAATCAAATTCAACATTATTATCCTTTTGAAGTTTAAAAAATTGACCTTTACTAATTGACAAACAATAACTCATAGATTTATAATATCGTTTATTATTTATTTCATCCAAATATTCTTCCCTAAATTTTTGAGGAACAACCTCATAAGAATCAAAAAGATTATAAAAATCATTATCTTTATTAAAATTTATAAAAGGGACAATATTTTTTAATAACCTGTTAAAAGAGAGTTTTACTTCATCAAAAGTTTCTTGATTTTTTGAATCATAACCCTCACTGTATACATAATCAATAATCTCTTGAATTTTACTTTCTGGTAAAATATCAAAATTATTTAAAACATCTAATGTTTTATTAACCAAATTTTGATTATAAATATATTTATCATTATCAGACCCTATTTTAAAAATATTAACCTGTTTAATAATATCATCTTTCCATCCTCTGCGATTAACCCTACCAAATCTTTGAATTAATGCATCCAATGGAGCTGGCTCAGAATATAAAACATCATAATCAATATCTAAAGAAACTTCAATAGCTTGAGTACCTATTAACAGATTTAAATTATCTAAATTTTTTTCTATTCTTTCCCTATCTTTTAATATAAATCTACTATGTAATAATGCAGAATTATCCACATCATTTTCCTTAAACCATTCATAAATAAATTGGGCTTTATCCACAGTATTGCAGACAATCAATACTTTTTTACCAGAATTTATATCATTTAATATTTTATCGCAACAATTCTCAATACAATTATTAATTATATTAACTTTATGGCGAGTAAATGAATCTAATTCTTTTGAATCTAAAGATATGAAATTAGAAATATCCAATTCCTTAGAAAAAAGATTTTTTAAAAAAGACGGAAGTGTAGCAGACATGATAAAAATATCTACACCAAATTTACTTTTTAAAATTTTAAGAGATTCTAATAACAAACAAGTGACTCTAGCATCATATGCATGAATTTCATCTAAAATTAATAAACTGTTTGTTAATTCAGATAATCCCATTTCAAAACCTTTAACTCCAAAAAAGAATTTAATAAGTTGAAAAGGTGTTAAAATTTTATAAGGCCTATATATTTTCTTTGTTAAATTTTGAATTCTTTTAGTTTCAAAGTTAGACTCATCATAATCTCCAGACTCAACAGATTTATAAATAAAATAAGATGCTTTGCCATGAGAAATGCCTACTAATTCATCAGAGCCCAAATCTTTGACTAATCTATTATACATAGCATTTATGCTTGCAGTAAACGGCAAAACATAAAAAATCCTTTTAGAAAAATTATCAGTCTGATTATTATCCACCCATAAAAAAGAAGCTTCTGTTTTACCACTGCCTGTTGGGGCTATTAAGAAACTACTTCCTTTTGTTTTAGAAGCTATCAGTTGTGTTTTTCTTAATGAATCAAAAGTATATAAATCTCCATTTTTTACTGCTGAAAGTATTTCATATTTAGATCCTGAAGCTAAATAATCACAAGCATTCATAAAGCCTTTTAAAAAATAACCATAAATACCATGTAATTCATTATAATTACCTGTATTAAAATCTTTAAAATAATTAAGCACTGTTTGATTATAAACACTTCTTAAATCTTCAAAAGAAATATTATTAGGCGTTTTTAATTTATATCCCAAATATTTTTCGCTCAATTTTGGAACTAAATTTAAATAAGATATTAACTCATCAAAATTAGGTTTTAACTCAAATAATTTTTCGTCAAAAACACGTTTAGCTTCTTTATTTTTTATTTGATAATCTTTTCTTAACTTTTTAACATCTTTATGGTGAGTTATAATTGTTAAACCAATTGCATTTATTGTAACTTCTGGAAAAATATCATTTAAAGAAATAATAAAACATGCAGATAGTATTTCATGCCTATATCCCCAATAATTATTTGAATTTAAAGAATTTTGAAAACCTACTGCTGCTTTACCAAAATCGTGGAAAAATAAAATATAAAAAAGATGTTCCCAAAAATCAGGAACACCACATATTTTAGGAACATCAGGATAACATTCTTTAATACATTTAAAAACTTTTAAAGTATTTTCCGTATGCTCCATTAATGTTTCATTAGGTTTAGCTAAAATAACCATAATATAACCTACTTATGAATCCAAACTCCCCAATTTAACTCAGAATCAAAATAACAATCACCAGAATAATCAAAAAATTGATTCATCAATAGATATGGTTTGGTTCCAATTGCTTTTCTAGGAATTGAATCTGAAAAATGTGTAGGTAATGCTTGAATAATTCCAAATGCACCTTCAATACCAAATGGTAAAATTGTTTTACCTAACTTAACATTATTCTTTTTTTCCATCTCAATTTCTTTAATTTCACTAATAATAGCTAAATCTGAAGATCTTCCAAGTAAAATTGGATATGCTGGATTTTTAAAATATTTTTTAAATTCCAAATCATCAGTATATAAATATAAACTAGGATTAAATAGAAACTCTCTTTTAGCTACATTAGATTTGTTTCCTTTTAATCCTTTTAATTCATAAATTGTCTCTAAATCTACTGCTTTTGCATCATAATCAAAAACAAAACCAACATTTGTTTCATCAGGAGTAACTAACTCCCCTTTAGCAGCAGACAATAATCCATAAATTGTACTTAAAGGAGGAACTGGCAATGTTGGCTGAAATCCACTTATAAATGCAGGATATCTAAATGAAGCAGTCCACCCCTCAATTAAAATCCTTAAATATTTCATTTAAATCAACTTAGGAATTTCATCAGAAAATTTATCAGTTATCTCTTTAATAGTTCCAATATGAACATTTTCTTTATTTTTAGCATATTCAATTATTTTATCTTGAGTATCTTTTAAAAATCCTGTTCTAACACCAATGAAAATATCTGATTTAATAATATCAGAATAATCTGAAATTACTTCATCTAAAGCATTCAAATCAAATATAAGTTCTCCTTTTTCTTCACGGACAATATTCATGAAAATATGATTCCCACCATCAATAGCAGCAAGAACTATTATTTTTGGAGTTACATCTGTTAAATGGGATGCGGATTTAGCTCCTCCAGACAAATAAGGTAATGCATTAATAATATCTTGTGTACGTTTAATTCTAATGTCTTTATCCATTATCCATTTATCTTCTTCGTGTTCCAATCCTTTTTCTTCAGCTAATTTCAATAAATCAGCAGACATATTTTTATATCCTGTTTTTTCACTTTCGGAAAATATTCCAACAGCCCCTAAATCAATTGAAAAAATACCTTTTAAAATATTTGAATAAAATTCATGTTCATAAGGAACAGGATCTCCTTCATGACGAGACATTACTCCAAAATCTTCAGTTGGATTCTGACCAATTACTGCAATTAGAGGTGAATTTTTTAAAGGAGAAATTCTTGTAACAGTTCCTCCTTCTTTTTTAGACATAGCCCTCATATATCCAAAAACATCATCATCAGGATATTCAATAGGATTAGCACTTGTGAACGCAATCTTTTTTTCACGACTAATAGGAGACATTTCCCAATCAAATTTATCTTCCAAAGTTTCTCTCCACCAATATCTTAAAGCTTGACCAGAAACATAAGGATACCTAGTCATTCCTTTTCTAATAGTTTTAACTCTAACAATATTATCTGTTCTATCTCCAGCATCAGATCCTGCATTATTAAGCGCAGAATGAGGTGCATCAATTAACATTAAACCTACAACATTATTTGTCATTTTTATTCCTCCAATAATTCTTCTTCTGAAACTTCTTCAACAAAATCATTTTCAACCATCCAATCATGCAAGTTTTCATATATTCTAAAAAGCAACAAATCTTGAGTTTCTCTCCAAGTTAAATTACCTTCAGGAAATAAATTAACTACATAATCATCAAAAGTAAATAATAATTCATTATCGTCTTTAATTTTACTTTTAAGAATTTTTCTTAAAACATTCCTAAAATTATTATATGAAGATGCATTCTCCAAACTAGATAATGTTTTTTTACTATCATTAATTTCAATATATTTTGATAATTTATCTCCAACAGTTTTTATTGCATCAATTCTTTTTTCATCCATTTTTCTAACCTCTCTTATATATGCATTAACTAATTTCCATGAACAATAAGTTTTTTTATATTTAAAATTGTAAAAGTACTTTAAAATAGATTTATTCAATAATAAATTGTTATAAACAACATTTGGTTTGTTTTTGTAATAATAATTTTTTTTATCCTTGTTAAAAGTTTCTTTTTTATCCCATTTAACAAATTGATATCCTTTTTTAAGAATAAAATTCCAATTATGTTTATCTTCTAATGGAATATCTACTAAAAAATTAAACACCTCCATAGGCAATGTATAAATTTCAAGTTCTGGTCCTTGATTATAATTAGTAAAATAATAAAAATTCAAAGATGGATTTTCATCTTCCCACAAATCAGATAAAGAAATCACTTTTATAATAATTTCAAAAATTGCATTGACGGGTCTTGTAATTCCATCATTACAGCAACCCGTGTAATCTTTCAATGCTATTTGATTATCCACATTTTGAATCGTTTCTTTAGCCCATAAACTCATTACTAATTCTGAATCAGAATGCAATAAAATAAATTTTCCTCCACATGTATACATTAATAATGGAGAAAATTGAGTTAAAATAGCACATAATGAACAATAATCTGCTCCATCATTAGCAAATGAAAAATAATTTTTTAAAGATCCAGATCCAGTTAATGGAATTGTACTTTTTCCAAACACATTAACTGAATTTCTTCTACCACAACCTATACAAGAACCTTCATCTTGAATATCTTGAATATTTTCAATTTCACATTTTAAATCATCAAAATATTTTTCTGAACGATTTCCTTTAATGGCATTATTAACTAAAGAAGAATTTGGAAAAATACTATACATATTTTTATTCCAAGCATCATTAAGATAAAGTTTAGAAATGAATTTTGCTTCATTCTCAATATCTTCAATCGTGATATTGTTGATTGATTTATCTAGCATACCTTTAAGTGCAAAAATACCTGCATCAATAAAAGGATTCCCAGTTATTTTTAAATCTAAATTTTTAGACATGCTTTTTCTCCTTATTAAATTTATTTATCCTAAAATAGACTGATTTTAAGAATATGTTCATTTTTTCAATCACAAAATGTACTTATTATACAATTTAATATTTTGTAACTCCAACTATTTAAAAGTAACCTAATGAACATATACTTAATAAAATTATTAATGAAAGATAATAACTTGTTAATAAATAATATTATAATCAAATATTTATAAATATATCTATTTTAATCTTAAAAAATAAAAAACAATCTCTAAAATATTATAAATAATGTTCAAAATTGATTTTAAATTCAAAAACAAAAGATACTTTAATTATCCAAAATAAATAAAAATATTAATGAGACTCGAAATTATCTTAAAAGGAAAAAACAACTTTAAAGTTCCATTTAATTACAATCATATTTTATCAGCAATTATTTACAATAAAATAGCTGATTTAAATTTTGCCAATGAATTGCACTCCTCAAAATCATTTAAATTTTTTACTTTTTCTCAAATTTATATTCCTAAAAGAAGAATCGTTAAAGATGGAATAATAGCTAAAGACGGAGTTATTAGTTTTTATATATCTTCACCTAATGATTTTTTAATTAAAAGTCTTGTTGACGGATTTCTTGAAGATTTAGAAATAAGCTTTCAAAACCAAAAATTAACAATTCAAAAAATTGAAGCATTAAAAACCCCTAAATTTTCATCTAAAAGTGAATTTAAAACCTTGGCACCAATAATTGTCAGAACTAAAAAAGAAATTGATGGTGAACTTAAAATTTGGGATCTTGCACCTTCAGATAAGTTTTTCAAATCATTGGAAAATAATTTAATAAAAAAATATATTAAATTTAATAATTTAACAAAAACTGATAAAAAAATCAATATATATTCAGATATGAATTTTGTAAAAAGAAAACGAATTTCAATAAATAAAGACAATGCTACAACTCATCACAGAGCTTATATGATGGATCTTATTTTAGAAGGAGACCTTGACCTGATTGAATTTGCTTATGATGTTGGAATAGGTGAGAAAAATTCAATGGGCTTTGGAATGGTTAAATTATTGGAATAATTTAATAAAAAAAGAGTTAAGAGAAGATTTCTCCTAACTGATTGTAATTTTATTTCCAACCTGATAACTGTTCCATGTTGAAGTGATAATATATTTTCCTTTAAGGAGGTTGATATTTAAACTTGCAACACCATTATCTGCTGTTGTTTTATTGTAAAATACCCCATTTATATTGAATATCACTGTCTGATTAGCTAAGGGTTTTCCCTGACCGTCAAGTACAGTTGCATTAAATTTACTACCGTCCTTAAACTTCATGGACAAATCATCAGTAAGCAGGACACTTTTAACAACCACATTGTTTCCCACATCATATCCTTCATATATTGTAGTTACAATATATTTTCCGGGATTCAAATTGATGTTTAGTGTTACTGTTCCATTTTCATCAACTGTTCTGTTATAAAATACTCCGTTTATGTTAAATGTTACAGTTTTACCAACAGCTAAGCTTCCGTCTTTATCATAGACTTTTGCTGTGTATTGTGTGCTGTTTTTATAATATTTGACTATATCATGGTTTTCACAGATAAGTGCTTTGACAGTTATGTTGAAACCTTTTTTCTCATTATTTACAGGGTTGTATGCCGTTAAAATGTAGGTTCCTGGTCTTAAGTTAATGTTTAATTTTGCATAACCTGAATCATCAGTGTCTCTTGTGTAAAACACACCGTTGATATTAAATGTAACTGCCCTGTTAGCTAAAGGATTTCCTGAAGTATCAATGAATTTTGCATAATACTGTGTTGCATTTCTGAACATCTTTACAATATCATTACTTTCAATAGTTTTTGATACATTTATATTGACTTCTTTAGAATCACTGCCGAAACGTCCATTATAAGTTACTTTAGCCGGATATTCCCCAGACTCCAAATTAACTGCCAGTGAAGCAGCGCCTTTATCATCACTAACTTTTTTATAATCAACACCATTGATATTAATGATAACATTTTCACCAGCAATAGGATTACCATTAACATCTTTTAAGTATACATTAAGTCTTTCAGGACCTTTATAATATTTGTTTACATCATTTACCCAAAGTACGGCACCATAATCATTTACAAATAACTTATCGCTGCCGACAAAATTATTATCCAGTGAATGGTAAAAATCAAACTGTCCTGATTTAAGTGCCTTAAGAGAAATTGTGATGTAATTATTCACATCACAGTCATTTAAATTCCAAACTACAATACGATTAGAATCCAATCTGTAATTTCCTTTAGATACTGTTGCACTATTAAAATCAAATCCTTCCGGAAGAGCAAACTGAACTACAGGGCTTGAATGAGCAATATAATTAACCTGATATTTCAGCTCAATATTATCCCCAGCAAGACATGAGCTGACGGGAGTCAGTAATCTGAAAACTTCCATACTGCTGCCAAAAACATGAGTTCCCAAAAACACTTTATCCCTGGCTAAGGGAAGGGAATTTCTTGAATGGAAATTACTGAAGTAATAAACATTATCTGCCATATGGGATGTTGAGCGGCCAACACCTGCACCATCATCATTTGATGCATAGGAATCTACTCCATAGGACAGTCCGTTGGGAGAAGCAGTCAGCTTCCAGTGATAAGTCATTATATTTCTCCTGTTGACACCATAGCTGTCAGTATAAACTTTTTTAATAGCTGCATCAACAGGATTCAGACTGCTGTCATAACTGCCTTTCTGAGACATGGAATAAACATTAGGACATAAAACATACTGTCCCGGCTGCAGTTTAGAAACATGATATAAATTAGTAAAGACAACACCGTAAGTTCCATCAGCTGCCTTAATTACAAAATGACCTAAAGAATATCTGGACATTATCTTATAAATTCTTGAAAGATAGTCATTTGTAATCTGATTATTGACAACCATTTCAGAAGCTATGCTTTCAATCTGGCGAAATGCCGAACCGTCTGTTACACCCCCATTACCAATAAGCCAGCCGTTGGACGTAACAATTGCATGTGAAAAATATCCATCACTGGTTTTATATTGCTTCAGATAACCAATATCTCCCCAGCTACCGCTTTCAATATAAATATCCGCAGCATTTGTAGCATCACGCCTGACACAGATAACTCCTTCATTATCACTTACCTGAAGAACAGCTGAACTGCATTCACTTAAATTAATCAAATCATCAGCAGTCTGACCTGTGTCCTGTCTTACGGCACCGTCTGCATAGTGTTCTGCATCAGTGTTAGTATCCAACACCACATTATCATTAAATGACAATTCATCCAAATCCTGACTAGCTACAGCATCATCCTGCGCACTGACTGAAGTTATAGCTATCAGAAAAACAAAAAAAACTAAAATAAAATACTTTCTATTAAACATGAATTCACCTGTAATCTATTAATTAACAGATATTTAATGATTGTATGTTAAAATATAAACATTTTTATGAAATTCAGATGTGTTTTTAGAATATAAATCAGTAACGGATTCAACTAAAAAATTCAAAAAATCCAATAATATTAATAATGCCATTATTTATGTGACATTAAGTATTTTTACTTTAATTCATGTTCTAAATCTTGGACTAAAGAAACATATTTAAGACCTTTTAAATCACATTTATCCATTGCAAAATCCAATCACTATCTTCATTAGCTTCACCACAGGCATAAGATCCAAAAAGACTAAAAGTATTTACACCATATTTAACGACAATAGGAATAACTCTTTTTTTAATATCGCCAATTAGTAAAAATCATGAAAATCACCATTTTTCCTATTCTAATATATTACTTTCATTAATAATAAATTTTCAAAACCTTCTCTTAACTCCTTTCTTTTATAATTTTATAAGTAAAAATAGCTTTTTTATAATCATAAAATAAGATTTGGAAGTAAAAATTACAATTGATTTCTAAAAAATAGATAAAAAATAAAAAAAGCTGATTTGAGTAATTAAACCCAAATCACAAATAAATTATAATTTTCTTTTTCTAGATCCCGCGAATATTACACTTAAAATACATAAGAGCAATATTGCTAGTGGATTTCCCGTATTTGGTAAGCTTACAGATTCACTACCTGCATCTGAAGATGAACCATCATCAGCTGAAGATGAATCGTCTGGATGAACTGGTTTATCCGGACCGATTGGAGCTGCTTTTTTAAGGACTTTAACAGTTACATTGTCGTAGTTGTTTTCCAAGATTACCTCAAAGGTTTCGCTTGTTACATTAACATATACTGTTGAATTGCCTTCATTTAATGCTTTAGCTACAAATGTTAATACGACTTTTTCACCATTTGTTAAGTTTCCTACATACCATTTGCCAGAAGTTATGTCAAATGTTCCTTTTGTTGCATTATATGAAATAATGCTTAAAGTATTTGGTACAAATACATTAGCAATTGTATTTATTGCATCGTTTGGTCCATTATTTATGACAGTAACTGTGCAGACAACAGAGTCCCCAATGTATATTTCAGATTTGTCAGCAACTATGTGTATTTCCAAATCAGCAATATCCTTTGATTCAATAGTACAGTTAGCAGTTTTGTTTCCAACATTTACAGTATTTGTAATATTTCCTGATTTAGTTACATTAGCTACAACAGTTAAATCAACAGTTGAATTAGCTGTAATGTTTACAATCCATGTAATAATTCCAGTAGCTGGATTATATACTCCGCCATTTGAAGCATTAATGAATTTTAATCCTTCAGGAAGTACATCTTTAATTACGATATTTGTTGCATTGGTTTTTCCAGGATTTGAAACAGCAATAGTGTAAGTTATTTCATCTCCAATATGGATATCAGAGGAATTAACTTCTTTTACAGGGATTATTTCAGGAACTGTTACGTTTTTGTTAAATGTTTTGTTGCCAACAATTACACTGTTAGTTATATTGCCGTATGCTGAAACTGTGGTATTTACATATAAATATTTGGTTTCACCAGCAGTTAAGTTAATAATCCAAGTGATTGTACGGGTAGTTTCATTGTATACTCCACCATTTGAAGCATTAACAAAAGTTAAACCTTCACCTAATTTATCAACTACAACAACATCAGTAGCATTGACTTTTCCGGTGTTGTTTACAATTACAGTGTATGTTACATTATCACCGAAGTTTGGAACTTCAATGTTAATTTCTTTTCCTGGGTTAATTTCAGGTACTGTAATGTTTTTGATAACTGTTTTATTTCCGACAACTACTTTGTTAGATAAATCACCATAGCTTAAAACAGTAACATTTACCTTAAATGTTTTAGTTTCGCCTTTAACCAAATCAACAATCCAAGTAATTGTACCAGTTTTTTCATCATATGTGAAATTTCCATCTGCATTTAAGAATTTTAATCCTTTACCTAAAATATCGCAAACAACTACATTGTTAGCATCACCAATTCCATCATTAGTGACTGTTACACTATAAGTTACATTATCACCGAAATTAGGAATTTCATTGTTAACTGTTTTGTTTGAATTGATTTCAGGAACTGTTACATTTTTGTTAAATGTTTTATTGCCAACAATTACAGTATTTGTTACATTTCCATATCCGGAAACTGTAGCATTTACTTTAAATGTTTTGGATTCACCTTTAGCTAAATCAACAATCCATGTAATTGTATTAGTAGCTTCATCAAAGGTATAATTACCAGTAGCACTAATAAATTTCAATCCTTTACCAAGAGTATCTTTAACAACAACAGCTTTAGCATCACCAATACCAACATTAGTAACAGTAACAGAGTAAGTTACATCATCACCAAAGTTAGGATTAGCAACATTAACTGTTTTATCAGGATTAATCTCAGGAACAGTCACATCAGCAGAAGCACTTTTATCCCCAA
>OIYO01001184.1_pt1 | contig 15689 bp, 13 predicted proteins | sample 1588191 | NCBI WGS metagenome assembly OIYO01 (sample SAMN03283275) | human gut metagenome | biome: human-associated habitat; material: feces | host: Homo sapiens | place: Peru | collected 2012 | reverse complement strand
CGCGCGAAAGGGTCAAGGGAGGAACTCCCTTGTGGGGTCAAGGGGCAACGCCCCTTGGGTCTTCCCTCGTTCCCACTCCACACAATCGTCACAATTGCAACGGCGGTGCAAGGAAAGTGTGAATTTGCTGTAACAAGTGGGGCGAAAAGGTTGCGCACGGGGAAAAAGCGTGCCATAATAGAGAACGAGAAAGCCCGATGAAACGGGTGTGAAAGGAAGTTCAAGCTCATGAAATCTCCCAAGCGTTTGATGGCGCTCGCTCTTGCGGCGACGCTGATGTGCCTGCCGGGCGCGTCTCTGGCAGAGGATGCCGCGGCGACGGATGCGCCGGCTGCGATTGAAGAAACGACGACGACGGCGGCGGAAGACCCGAATGAGGTGCTGGCGACGGTCAACGGCGTGGAAATCACCCGTGCGCGTTTCAACACCTTCTATCAGTCCATGCTGTCCTACTATGGGCAGTATTACGACACGACGAACGAAAGCCTGCAGGCGGCCATCCGCCAGAGCGCACTGACCGTTGCGGTGCAGTATGCTGTGATGGATCAGAAGCTGGTGGAGCTGGGTCTGTCGCTGACGGACGAAGAAATCGCCGCCGTGGAAGCGGAAGCGCAGACCAACTGGGATGCTGCCGTGCAGAATGGCATGGAGTACATGGGCATCACCGATGATTCCACCGACGAAGAGCGCGCCAGCGCCATGGTGGAGGTTCTCTCCTCGCTGGAAGCGGAAGGCTTCACTGAGGAATCCTACAAGGCGAGCTGCGTGGAAGAAGCGGGTTACAATAAGCTGATGGACGATATCGTCAAGGATGTGACCGTCTCCGACGAGGATGTTCAGGCGGAGTTTGATTCGCTGGTGGAAGCCGACAAGGAAAAGTACGAGGGTCATGTCGATCAGTATGAGAATGATCAGTACATGAACCGCCTGTACGCCGCCTATGGCTACACGGACTATATCACGCCCCAGTACTATGTGCCCAGCGGCTACCGCGGCGTCAGCCATATCCTGCTGGACGTGGATGATACCCTGATGGAAACGTACACGAACCTGCTGGCAACCTACGAAGAGCAGCAGGATCAGATTGAAGCGGGCGAAGAAGTGACCGAAGAGCTGGTGACGCTGGAGCAGGTGGAAGCGGCGAAGCAGGCGATTATCGACTCCGTGCAGCCGACGATTGACGAAATCAACCAGAAGCTGGCGGATGGCGTGTCCTTTGACGAGCTGATTCAGGAATACGGCACGGATCCGGGAATGCAGGATGCAGCGACCCGCGCGGAAGGCTACTCCGTGCATATGGACTCCATCAACTGGGATGCGGCGTTCACCGCGGGCGCGTTCACGATGGAGAAGATCGGTGACATCAGCGAGCCAGTTGTCGGCAGCTATGGCGTGCATATCCTCCAGTATGTCCGTGACGTGCCTTCCGGCGCAGTGGAGCTGGATACTGACCTGAAGGAATCCCTGCGCGCGGAGCTGTTGTCCTCCAAGCAGCAGGAAACCTTCAACGCCGCCATCACGAAGTGGATGGACGAAGCCACCATCGTCTACACCGACGCTGGCCTTGACATCATGCCTACGACGGTGGACAACGCGGAGTAACCCCAAGGGGCGTTGCCCCTTGCCCCCAGCAGGGACGCTGTCCCTGCACCCTGCAAGGGAGTTCCTCCCTTGACCCTTTCGCGCGATTGAGTTGGTGACACTATCCAACTATTTCCGCGTGTTTATCTGAACAAAAATTCGGCGCTCCGACAGGATTCATCCTCCTGCCAGAGCGCCGTTTTTTATACTTTCCTGCATTCACCTGCACCATCTGCTCGCATCTTGGTGCATTTTCATTTGGAAATAGTATTCCTTATTCCACCCATTTCCGATACTGTCCCGACAGCATCAGCAGCGAGAAGAAATACAGGCAGTTGTCGTAGTACCGCCGCTTCCCTGTCCGCATCGGCAGCTCCCAGAACCGCTTCAGCCACATGTCTGCCGTTTCGCTGTCACTGGCGATGCTCCCCGCCGCGTTCACCGCCGTAATCGCTACCGGGTGCATCGCCGGCTCGTCCCAGCGCGTGCCGTCCAAATCATACGCGCGGTAATTCTCTTCCGGCAGCTCCTTCGCGAAGAAGTCCTGCACATGCGTCGCAATGTCGCACAGCGCCTGCGTCCGCCCATTCCAGAGCGTATCCAGCGCAATGTTCATGATGACGCGGTACGCATCCGAATAGTAAGCGTAATTCTTCCCGAACATCAGCACCGGCGTGCCGTCATATGCCGCATATTCCGGACTCAGCCCCGTCACCGGGTGCGCACACAGCGCGATATACCGCCGGGATGCCGCTTCCGCCTCTGCCCAGAAGGCATGGTCACGCTCGTCGCTGAATTTCGCGAACAGGTGATAGAAATGCGGCAGATGATACGACGGGTCGCTGATTTCCATCCCCGGCACGAACTTGATATAGTGATTTTCCGGATTCCACATCGGCTGACCGCCCTCGACCATCTCCGCTTGATGCACGCAGTGGCGCAGAATATCCTGCGCCCAGTGCCGATACGCGAAAATCCCCTCGCCGTCGCCCCAGCGTGCCGATGCCATCAGCAGCGCCATCGCGAAATACTCCTCTCCATCCGGCGCAGGGCCTTCCGCGTTGTGCTTGCCGTCCAGCTGCACCGACCATGCGAAGTAGCCCTGATGCACGCCAGACGATAAGTGCATATAGCGCATAGAGAACGTCCATAGCTTGTCAAAGAGATCCTTGCGGTTCATTTGGACGCACATCATCATGCCGTAGCTCATGCCTTCGGTGCGCGCGTCGTTGTTGCCGGTGTCGACCATGCAGGCGGCATCGGGGTCAGTGGGGTGCGTGTGATAGAAGTTGTTTTCGGGGGAGAAGAAGATGGTGGAGAAACAGTCGGAGAGACGGGAAAGAACGGCGGCATCGGAAATGCCGATGCGGGCGAATTGGTTGGGGTAAGTGGACATAGAAAAAGCTCCTTTCGGGCAAATAGAAAATCAACAATAAGCAATGAACTGTTAGGAATGAAGGGCAGTATGCAGTGAACAGAAAAGTTCAACGCAGTTCCTTCAGCGGAATTGGTTCTGCCGGAACGCTGCCAAAGTTCCCCAGCGGGAGACAGAGCCAAATCACATCGTGCCACGCATTGTGCTTGTAGCCAGTCTTTTCCCAGATGCCGATGTCGTGGAAGCCCAGCGAATGATGCAGCCCGATGCTGCGGTCGTTCGGCAGTGTAATGCAGGAATAGGCGTTCATGTAGCCTTGCCGATGCAGCAGCTGGATGCACTCGGTCATCAGCGCCTTGCCTATGCCGTGTCCCTCAAAGCCGGGGCGCAGGTAGACCGTCAGTTCCACATCCCAGCGGAAAGCCCCGCGGGAACGCAATTCATGGGCAAAAATGAAGCCGGATAACTGACCATCCTCTGTTTCTGCAACCAGAAAGGGATACTTTCCCTCTGCAATCATATTGGCGTAGATTTGGGGAGTGGAATGCTCCAGCGCAAATGTGATGCAAGTGTTGTCCACATAATAATTGTAAATGTCCGCAATCAGCGGCGCATCGGTAACTTTTGCGGATCGAAGCATGAAATTCGCTCCTTTCCGGTGTTTTTGCCATATGATAGCACGGAAAGAGGAAAAGTGCAAGCTGCCAAAAGCAGAAATCTCGTTATTTTCTGAAATGGCTTGCAGGAAAGTGCTCGAAAGTGTCGAATATTCTTATACAAAGTATGATTTTTGGAGGGCAATGCGGCGATGACGCTGAATGATACGATTCGTGCGCTTCGGCGGGAGCGGGGCATGACGCAGGAACAGCTGGCGGAAGCCATGAATGTATCTGCCGCCGCCGTGTCGAAGTGGGAGAACGGGCAGAGCGTGCCGGATATTCTGGTACTCACAGCGCTGGCGGACTTCTTCGAGGTATCGCTGGATGCGCTTGTGGGCTACACCGTTCAGGCGCACCGCCGGGGCGACATGGTCGCGCGAATCCGCCAGCTGGTTGTGCAGAAGAAGCACACCGAAGCGACGCGCGCATCGCGGGAAGCGCTCCGCCGCTATCCCAACAGCTTCGATGTCGTCTATGAAGCGACGCAGGCGTATGGTTATTCCGGCATGGAGCAGAACCGCCCGGAGGATTTGCGCAAGGCGCTTTCACTTGCTGAACGCGCGATGGTGCTGATAAATCAGGATCAGGAGCGGGAGAAACATATCCGCCCCGAATCCATCTGGTCGCTCATGGGCAATTATCACGCGCACCTGAATGAGTATGACGAGGCGATTCGCTGCTATGAAAACGGCAATGTCGCGGAAGTGAACGACATTGCCATTGCCAACAGCCAAACGGAACTGGGCTGCTATGACCATGCGCTGCCGAAGCTCTCGCGCGGCTTGGTCGTCAGCGTGATTCGCCTGTTCAATGCCGCGACGGGCGCTATGAACTGCCTGATTGCTTCCGGTCGGCAGCAGGACGCGATTGCGCTGGCATCGTGGCTCTGCCGCGCGCTTGATGGCATGGAAAGCACGTCGGGCAGTTATATTTGGAAGATGAAAACAATTCTGTACACCAATTCCGCACGGGCCATGGTGCGCATGGGGCGCATGAACGACGCGGAATTGCAGCTGCGGCAGGCGATTCACTGCGCTCGCCGCTTCGATGCCGCACCGAGCTACAGCGTTAACGGCTTCCGCTTCTACTGGGGCGAGGAAAAGTCGATTCTGGACATTACAGGCGAAACGGCAATGAGCGCGATTGCACGGTGCATCGACCGCAATGATGATGCCCGCGCGGAGCTGCGGGAAATCTTTGCACACTTACAGGCATAATTTATTGCACTTTTGACGCAGAAGGGACGACCTATTCACCCCCCCTCCGGAACTTGCAATGCTTAGGGGAAAATTCAAATAAAATTCCCTGACGGATGAAAGGAGAATGCTCATGCTGCACGCGAATCCGCTGCTGCGGGATATCAGCTGCGACAAGAAATTCATTACCGTTGGTGAAATCATGCTCCGCCTGACGCCGCCGAACTACGAGAAGCTCCGCATGGCGAACAACTTCGAGGCATCCTACGGTGGTTCGGAGGCGAACATTGCGCTGGCGCTGGCGAATCTGGGCATCGACAGCACGTTCTTCTCGGTTGTGCCGAATAACTCGCTGGGCAAGTCGGCAGTGCGTCTGCTGCGCTCCAACGATGTGCACTGCACGCCGATGATTCTCTCCACGCCGGAGGAAACGCCGTCGCACCGGCTGGGCACATACTATCTGGAGACGGGCTATGGCGTTCGGCCGAGCAAGGTGATTTACGACCGCAAGCATTCCGCTATGGCGGAATATGACTTTTCGGATGTGGATTTGTCCGCGCTGCTGGATGGCTTTGACTGGCTGCACCTGTCCGGCATCACGCCGGCGCTGGGCGAGAACTGCGCACAGCTGACGCTTGATTTGCTGCGCGTGGCGAAAGAAAAGAACATGACCGTCTCCTTTGACGGAAATTTCCGCTCGGCGCTGTGGACGTGGGAACAGGCGCGTGATTTCTGCACGCAGTGCCTGCCGTATGTGGACATTCTGCTGGGGATTGAGCCGTATCACCTCTGGAAGGATGAAAGCGATCACAGCAAGGGCGACTGGAAGGACGGCGTACCGCTTCAGCCCTCTTACGAGGAGCAGGATGATGTGTTCCAGCACTTTGTGGAGCGTTACCCGAACTTGAAGTGCATTGCGCGGCATGTCCGCTATGCGCATTCCGGCTCGGAGAACAGCCTGAAGGCGTTCATGTGGTATGATGGGCATACGTTCGAGTCGAAGCTGTTTACCTTCACGATTCTTGACCGTGTCGGCGGCGGCGACGCGTTTGCGTCCGGTTTGATTTACGCCATGCTGCACGATTACAAGCCGATGGACATGCTGAATTTCGCCGTAGCGTCCAGCGTCATCAAGCACACCATCCACGGCGACGCGAACATCACTGACGACGTGAAGTCCATCCGCAATCTGGCGGACATGAACTACGACATCAGAAGGTAAGAGACCCAAGGGGCGTTGCCCCTTAGACCCCAGCAGGGCTCTGCCCTGCACCCGCGAAGGGTCTTCGACCCTCTCGACACCCTTCTCGCGATTCAGTTGGTGACTTCTGCATACTTCTTCCGCGTGTTTATCCGGGAGAGGAAACGCAGCAGTTGCAACCTACATAAAAATCAGCAAAAAAGGCAGGAATCACACCATGCAGGAACTTCAGCAGCGCATCCTTCAAGACGGTGACATCCTCCCCGGCGGCGTTGTCCGCGTCGAGCGCTTCCTCAACCACCGCGTCGATACCGCCCTCGCACGCCATATCGGTCAGGCGTTTGCGGACGCTTTCCGCAATGACCAGATTGACTGCATCCTCACCGTCGAAGCCAGCGGCATCATCTTTGCCATGACCACTGCGCTGGCGATGGGCGATCTGCCCGTCATCATCGCCAAAAAGGGTCAGCGCCGCAACCTGGGCGACGATGTGTATACCGCTGATGTGTTCTCCTTCACCCACCAGACGACCAGCACCATCCACGTCGGCAAGCGTTGTCTGGAAAAGGGACAGCGTGTGCTGCTGATTGATGATTTTCTTGCCAACGGCGAAGCGCTCAAAGGCTTGATGGACATTTGCCGTCAGGCGGAGTGCCACCCCGTCGGCGCGGGTATCTGCATTGAGAAGTGCTTCCAGCCCGGCGGCGAAACACTGCGCGGGATGGGCTTGAAGGTGGTTTCGCTGGCAGCAGTGGAAAAGACGGAGAACGGCGAAATCTGCTTCCTCGGCGAGGAGTAACGCAGCAAACGCCGCCACACGCCCGCAAAGGGCATCAGGAGCGTTTGCAGACACAGAATCAAGGAAAATAGCCCTCCACAGCATCAGCGCCTGTGGAGGGCATTTCTGTGTGCTTATCACTATTCCGCTTCCTCGGATAAACACGCGGGCAAAGCATGAAGGTGTCACCAACTCAATCGCGAAAATGGGTCAAGGGTCGAAGACCCTTGCAGGGTGCAGGGACAGCGTCCCTGCCGGGGTCAAGGGGCAGCGCCCCTTGGGTTCCCTCATAAACACGCGGGCATTGTATGCAGTTGTCACCAACCCAATCGCGCGAATGGGAGTCCAGAGGGTCGAAGACCCTTTGGCAGGGTCAAGGGGCAGCGCCCCTTGGGTCTCCCCTACTCCCTTTCGATTTCGTCCCGTAATAACGCAACGGCTTTCTTTTCGACACGGGAGACGTAGCTTCGGGAAATGCCTAAGCGGCGCGCAATTTCGTGCTGGGGATGCTGACGGCCGTCGGTCAGCCCGTAGCGCAATTCCAAAACGAAACGCTCACGCGCGGGGAGACGGTGCAGTACCTGCTGTACTTTTCCCGCTGTCACGCGGCGGATGACCGTGTTTTCCAACTCGTCCGCGTCCGTGCCGAGAATGTCCTGATAGGTGATGTCGTTGCCTTCGCCATCGCTGCCTACCGGGTCGGAAAGCGACACGTCCCCGCGCCGCTTCCGGCTTGCGCGCAGGGTCATCAGAATTTCGTTCTCGATGCATCGCGCCGCGTACGTCCCCAGCGGCGTTCCCGATGCGGATTTGAAGCTGTCCACCGCCTTAATCAGCCCAATCACGCCAATGGAAATCAGGTCGTCTGCGCCGTAGCCGGGAATCTGGTACTTCCGCGCAATGTGGCTCACCAAACGCAGGTTGTGCGTAATCAGCTCCTGCCGCGCGTTGTGGTCGCCCGCGTCCAATTTCCCAATCAGCTCGGCTTCCTCCGCCCGATTCAGCGCCGGCGGAAACTCCGATCGCCCGGTGATGTATCCCAGAAAAAACAGACATTGCTGCATCAGCAGCGCAAGCAGCTCCAGCATACGCATCCCTCCGCGCAGAGATTATGCGCCGTGCCGGAAAAGTATCACCCGTGCATTGACAAGCGCCCTCTTTCGCGGCTATAATGGAAGAAAGCTGGACAAATCAGGAAAGGCGGAAACAACGATGAAGCAGATGGGAAAATGGCTCGTGACGGCAGTGCTGGCGCTGCTGATGATGATTCCGGCGGTGCTGGCGGAGGAAACGGCGTCCTTCATGACGCTGACCGTTCCCACGACGGCGCAGAAAATTGATTTGGGGCAGAATGTCGTGACGGATTACGACGCGCTGTGCCGCTTTCTGGATGAACTGCCGGACGTGCGCAAGGTAGATATGTTCGCCACAAAAATCAGCCGCAAGGATATCGAAATGCTGGCAGCGCGCTATCCGCAGGTGAAGTTCGGCTGGACGATGCGCGTGGGTGACCACCTCGTCCGCACCGATGCCACCGCATTTTCCACGCTCCATAACAACCAGAGCGCGACGCACACCAGTGAGGATTTTTCGGTGCTCAAATACTGCACGGAGATGCTCGCGCTCGACATCGGGCATAATCAGGCGACGGATATTTCCTTCCTCGCGGAAATGCCCCAATTGCGCGTGCTGATTATCGCCTGCAATAAGGTGGAGGATATCTCCCCCTTGGCGAACCTGACGAATCTGGAGTATCTGGAGGTTTTCAAGAACAAGATTCGCGATATTTCTCCCCTTTCCGGGCTGACGAATCTGATTGACCTCAATATCTGCTTCAACTACGTCAAGGACTGGACACCGCTGGAAAACCTGACGCAGCTGGAGCGCCTGTGGGTCTATAATTCCAATAACTACATGGAGAATGACCCGATTTCCAAGGATGTTGTGCGCTCGCTGAAGGAGCATCTGCCCAATACTTATGTTGATTCCAAGTCGTACTCCACCAGCGGCGGCTGGCGTGAGCATGACCGCTATCAGATTGTCTACAAGATGTTCAAAAGCGGCGAATACATCCCGTTTGCGCAGAGCCCCGCGACGCTTGCGCCGGGTGAAACGCCTGCCCCGACGGCTGCCCCGGCGGCGACGCCTGCACCGACCGCCACGCCGGAACCTACCGCCACCCCCGCCCCGACGGTTCGCTATGCCAACATGACGTTCGACCGCGACGCGGAAGCGATTGATTTGGGCAAAACTGTCGTGTCGGATTTCAAGAAGCTGACGGCGTTTCTGGATGAGCTGCCGAACCTGAAAAAGTGCGATATGTACGGCACGAAGATGAAGCGCGCAGACATGGAAATGCTCTCGGAGCGCTATCCGCAGGTGGAGTTCGGCTGGACGATGTACGTTGGCGACCACCTCGTCCGCACGGACGTGACGGCGTTTTCCACCCAGCATACCTATCAGAGCAAGTTCCACACCAGCAAGACGTTCTCGGTACTCAAATACTGCCATAATCTGGTTGCACTGGACATTGGGCATAACGAGGTCAGCGATCTGTCTTTCTTGGAGGATTTGCCGCAATTGAAGGTGCTGATTCTCGCGGCGAACAATATCACGGATATTACCCCGCTGGCAAAGCTGGAAAATCTGGAATATCTCGAACTGTTCCTCAACCACATTTCCGACTTGACTCCGCTGGAAGGGCTGACGCACCTGCGCGACCTCAACCTGTGCTATAACAGCATCACGGACTGGTCGCCGCTGGAGAATATGCCGTGGCTGGAGCGCCTGTGGCTGAATTACAGCGGCAAGTACGCGCGGATTGACCCCGTTCCGGCGGAGGTTATCGCCCAGCTCAAGGAAAAGCTGCCCAACACGGAAATCAATACAACCGCCGCGCATTCCACGGCGGACGGATGGCGTTCCCATGCGCGTTCGACGCTGGTGGGCGACATGTTCCGCAAGGGTATCTACGTCCCGTTCGAGGATTGAGATGAACCCTTGCGCCGCGGGTGAAAATATGGTATGATAGCCGTTGGAAATCGAAGCATAGCGTATAAGGAGTTATGAACTTTATGGATATGAAAACGAAACTCGCCGGACTGATGGCGCAGTGCTTGACCGACACATGGCCGGATGCGCAGGGACTGCCGACGGCGGAAGAAATCCGCGGTCTGCTTGCCGTGCCGCCTGACCCGAAAATGGGCGACTACGCGCTGCCGGTGTTCCGCCTGGCGAAGGCGCTGCGGATGGCGCCGCCGAAAATCGCCACGACCGTGGTCGAAAAGTGGTCGCATGAGGATGTTGCGCGTGCAGAAGCCATCAACGGCTATGTGAACTTCTTCCTCAACCGCGTCAATTTCGCGGCGGAAACGCTTGAAAGCGTGCTCAAGGCGGGGGAAAACTATGGCTCGTCCGACATGGGCAACGGCAAGACGATTTGTCTTGACTATTCCTCTATCAATATCGCCAAGCGCTTCCATATCGGGCATTTGTCCACCACGATGATTGGTCACAGCCTGCGCCGCATCTATGATTTCCTCGGATATAAGACCGTCGGTATCAACCATTTGGGCGACTGGGGAACGCAGTTTGGCAAGATGATCTGCGCCTATAAGCTCTGGGGCAACGAGGAAGAGGTGGAAAAGGGCGGCGTGAACGAACTGGTTCGCCTGTACGTCAAGTTCCACGAGGAAGCCGAGAAAGATCCCGCGCTGGACGATCAGGGCCGTGCGTGGTTCAAGAAGATTGAGGATGGCGACGAGGAAGCCCTGCGCATCTTCAACTGGTTCAAGGCACTCACCCTCCGCGACACCGAGCGCGTCTACAAGCTGCTGGGCGTCACGTTCGATTCCTATGCGGGCGAGTCGTTCTATAACGACAAGATGGATCGCGTTATCAACGAACTGAAGGAAAAGAACCTGCTGACCATCTCCGAGGGCGCATCTATTGTTGATTTGAGCGAGGACAACATGTCCCCCTGCATCATCCTCCGCTCTGACGGCGCGACGCTCTATGCCACCCGCGATCTTGCGGCGGCCATCTATCGCCATGATACCTATCATTTCGATAAGTGCCTGTACGTCGTGGCATATCAGCAGGATTTGCACTTCCGTCAGATTTTCCGTGTGCTGGAAAAGATGGGCTACGAATGGGCGAAAGACTGCGTGCATGTTGCGTTCGGCATGATTTCCTACGAGGGTCAGGCGCTCTCCACCCGCAAGGGGCACGTCGTCTATCTGGAAGATCTGCTGGAACAGGCGCAGAAGAAGGCGCTGGACATCATCAACGAAAAGTCCCCGAATCTGCCGAACAAGGAGGACATCGCGCGTCAGGTCGGCATCGGCGCGGTCGTCTATACCGATTTGAGCAACAACCGAATCAAGGACGTCGATTTCTGCTGGGATCGCGCGCTGAATTTCGACGGCGAAAGCGGCCCGTATGTGCAGTACACCCACACGCGCTGCTGCTCTGTCCTGCGCAAGGCGGCGGAAATGTCCCTGCCCGAAGCGGATATGAACGCGCTGACGGACGACGAGGCACAGGCGCTCCTGCGTCTGCTGGGGCGCTTCCCGGATGTCATCAAGGAAGCGGCGGAGAAGTATGAGCCGTCAATGATTACCCGCGCTGTGACGGATATTGCGCAGGCGTATAATAAGTTCTATTATGAGCATCGGATTCTGGATGGCGAACCGGCGACGGCCGCCGCGCGCGTGGCGCTGACGAAGGCGACGAAGGATGTTATTAAGACGGGACTGTGGCTGATAGGCATCGAAGCACCCGAACGCATGTAAGGGAAAAAAGAAGAAACGCGCGGGAGGCGTATGGAAGAGAAACCAGCACAATCGCGCGTGAATTCTTTTTCTGCCCGAATAGGCAGGAAAAAGCGACTGCTTTGTAGAATACCTGATTGTTTGCTAATGAACAGAGGTCAGTCTCTCTGTTCGGGAAAAATCAAAAAATAAAGGAGTGAAGCACATGGCAGAGATTCTCGAATTCAAGTTCGACACGCAGCTGCTCATCGAAGGGCACGACCTCGACGAGGACGAAATCAACGACTACATCACGGAGCATTTCAAGGGCGACTGTCTGCTGGCAGTGGGGGACGATGAATTGATTAAGATTCACTTCCACACGAACGAACCGTGGCAGGTGCTGGAATACTGCGCGTCGCTGGGTGAAATCCACGACATTGTGGTGGAGAACATGCAGCTGCAGAGCGAAGGTCAGCACGGCTAATTGCACACAATATAAAGGGGCGCTGTCCGGCTTGGTGGTCGGAACAGCGCCCTGCTTATGTGATATGATTATTGAGGAAACACCGCACAACTCGGCGGTGTCCCCTTAAACGTTCAAGTGTGCCTTCTTCAAGCGGCTGGAAATCATCGGGCCAATCAGCACGACAATCACCATCTTCACGATGTCCAGCGGAATGAACGGATAGACGCAGATGGCCAGCGCCGCGCTCGCTGTCTTGCCCGCCTGTACGCAGAACCAGACCGTGCCAATCAGGTACAGCACGACTTCACCCGCGACCATTGCCAGCAGGTGCAGCCACCACTTGTCGCTCTTGCTCATCAGCCAGCCCGCCAGCGCCACCATCGGGATATAGCCGACGATGTAGCCGCCCGTCGCGCCCGCCAGCTTCGACACGCCGCCCGTGAAGCCGCTGAACACCGGCACGCCGACCAGTCCCAGCAGGATGTACAGGCAGACGCTGATGGTCGCCTTCTTCCAGCCCAGTACATAAATCGAAAGGAACAGCACCAGCGTCGCCATGCTGATCGGCACAGGGCCAATCGGCAGCGAGAGCGGCGCGAGCACGCAGATAACCGCCGTCATCAGCGCAATTGCGACCAAGGTATAGGTCGTGTTTTTCTTTGAAGCCGTCTTTTCCATCGTCGGGAATCCTCCTTGCGTAAACCAAAATGCGGCTTTGAGTTTACCATAGTTTCGGACGTTTGTCAACTGCTTTTTGCGCTTTGGTTGACGATACGGAATTTTTCGCCCTTCCTTTTTCTCTCGAAATGTGATACACTGAATGCCGTGAAACGCCATCATTCGACCTGAAAAGGAGCGATTTTTATGGATTACAATCAGGCTGCCCTGCAAATGCACGAGGAACACCATGGCAAAGTTGCCGTACAGAGCAAGGTGAAGGTGGAAAACCGCGATGACCTGTCCACCGCGTATACCCCCGGCGTGGCAGAACCCTGCCGCCGTATTCATGCTGACCCGCACGATGTGTACCGCTACACCGCCAAGGGCAATCTGGTTGCGGTGGTGTCCGACGGCACGGCGGTGCTGGGGCTGGGCGACATCGGCCCGCTGGCGGCGATGCCTGTCATGGAGGGCAAGGCGATTCTGTTCAAGGAATTTGCGGACGTAGACGCATTCCCGATTTGTCTGGACACGAAGGACGTGGACGAAATTGTGCGGACGGTGAAGGCGATTGCACCGACGTTCGGCGGCATCAATCTGGAGGATATTTCCGCGCCGCGCTGCTTTGAAATCGAAAGCCGCCTGCGCAAGGAACTGGATATTCCCGTTTTCCACGATGACCAGCACGGCACGGCGATTGTCGTCTCCGCGGGTCTGCTGAACGCGCTGCGGCTGGTTGGCAAGAAGATGGAGGATGTGAACATCGTCATCAACGGCGCGGGAAGCGCGGGCATCTCCATCGCCAAGCTCCTGCTTCAGTTCGGCGCGGGCAATATCGTGCTGGTGGACCGGGCGGGCGCGGTCAGCGTGGACGAGGAATGGCTGAATCCGGCGCAGCGCAAGATGGCGGAAATTACGAATCGCCACAACGAGCGCGGTTCGCTGGCGGACGTGATGAAGGGCAAGGACGTGTTCATCGGCGTTTCCGCCCCGAAAATCGTCACGGCGGAGATGGTTTCGACGATGGCGAAGGACGCGATTGTGTTCGCGATGGCGAATCCCACGCCGGAAATCATGCCGGAAGAAGCCGCGAAGGGCGGCGCGCGCGTCATTGCGACTGGGCGCAGCGACTATCCGAACCAAATCAACAACGTGCTGGTTTTTCCCGGCATTTTCCGCGGCGCGCTGGACGCACAGGCGACGGATATTACGGAGGAAATGAAGCTCTCTGCCGCCCGCGCGATTGCGTCTATCGTCTCGAACGATGAGCTGAAAGAGGACTACATCATCCCCGGCGCGTTCGACAAGCGCGTCGCCCCCGCCGTCGCGAAGGCGGTCATGGACTGCGCGAAGGCGTCCGGCATCAGCAAGCTGGGGAAGTAAATGTTTTTACGGCGCAGCGCCCTCGGCAGTATTCAATCAGAATACACCCCGCATTTTGTTTGAATAACCACAAAAGTGGCGGCACCCGAAGGTTTCCAAAGGGCGACCGCAGGTTTCACCTGTTTTCATGCCCTTTGGTCGCGCCCGCAGGCGCGAAATCCCCTGCGATTGAAAGAAGCACCTTCTTTCGGAGAGAATACCATGATTGCAGAAATTCTATGTGTCGGTACGGAACTCCTGATGGGGCAAGTCCTCAACACCAACGCGCAGTTCCTCTCGCGCCGCCTGTCCGCGCTGGGCATCACGCAGCAGCACCAAACCGTCGTGGGCGATAATGCGCAGCGTCTGGAGGACGCCTACCGCCTTGCACTCAGCCGTGCGGATATCGTCATTACCTCCGGCGGTCTCGGCCCGACGGTCGATGACATCACCAAGCGCGTCGCGGCAAAGGTTGCGGGCAAGGAGCTTGTCCTCTTCCCGGAAGCGGAGGAAATGGTTCGCACCCGCTTCCAGCAGTATCACCGCAACATGACCCTCAACAACCTTTCGCAGGCTATGTTCACGGCGGATTCTACGCTGCTGATGAACCCGAACGGCACAGCCCCCGGCGCGATTGTCCCGATGGGGGATGGAAAAGTCGTTATCCACCTGCCCGGCCCGCCCTGCGAGCTGGAGCCGATGTTCACCGCATCGGTCGAGCCGTACTTGATGGCGCGGTCGGGGCGCGCGCTGGTGAGCCGGTATGTGCGCATCTTCGGCATGGGTGAATCCGAGGTGGACACGCGCCTGCGCGACTTGGAGAACGGCGAGAATCCGACGTTATCGCCCTACTGCTCCTTAGGCGAGGTGCAGCTGCGCGCGACGGCGAGCGCTGATACGGCGGAGAAGGCGCTGGCGCTGCTGATACCGCTTCTGGCGGAGGTCAAGGCGCGTTTGGGCAATGTTGTGTACGCGATAGAGGAAACAGACGGCGGTTCGCTGGCAAAAACGGCGATTGAGACGCTGCGGGCGCGGAACATGACGTGCGCGACGTGCGAAAGTTTGACGGGCGGCAAGGTGGTTGCGGCGCTGGTTGATATTCCGGGCGCATCAGCGGTTGTCCGCGCGGGGCTGGTGACGTACCAGACGGACACGAAGACGATTCTGGCGGACGTGCCTGCGGAGGTCATCGAGCGTTTCGGCGTGGTGAGCGTGGAGACGGCGTGCGCAATGGCGGAAGGCACGCGGAAGCGGCTGGGTGTGGACATTGCGGTGAGTACGACGGGCGTCGCGGGGCCGGACGGCGGGACGGAGGACTGTCCGGTGGGGACGGTGTGCGTCGGCGTATCGACGGCGGGCGGCACAAGCGCGGTTCGATTGGCGCTCTCCGGCAACCGCGAGCGCATCCGCACGCTGGCAATGAAGCACGCGCTGCACATGCTGATTGAAAAGGCAAGATAAGAAAGCAGGCTCATGTCCCGGTGATTTGGGAGCATGAGCCTGTTTTTATGGAGTTGTAGAAAAATTGTTAGGAGGATGGCTTTCGTGCTTCTCGGTCGCGCCCATTTGGCGCGACAATGTGCAAGTGGTGGGGAAAGCGAGTTGGGGGGCGCGTCTGAGGACGCGCAAAGTTACTGGCAGGGACGCTTCGCTGCCT